>Ga0116231_10001752_pt1 | contig 45063 bp, 17 predicted proteins | sample S1TSphgellanicum_2_FD_89695 | JGI IMG/M metagenome (GOLD analysis project Ga0116231, IMG submission 89695) | Host-associated microbial communities from peat moss isolated from Minnesota, USA - S1T2_Fd - Sphagnum magellanicum MG | ecosystem: Host-associated > Plants > Peat moss > Unclassified... | reverse complement strand
TGGCCTTTTTTTTTTTTTTTTCCCTGAGACTTTTTTTTTTTAAGTTCATTTTTTTTCCTCCTGGTCTCTTTTTGGTTTATTTTTTTTTGTGCCGCCCCCCTAACCCCCATTTTTTTTGGGGGAACTCCTACCTGCCCCTCCAACCAACCTCCCTTCCTGCCCTTCCTCCTACCAGCCCATCTACCTCCCTCATTCTGCTCAAGCTCCTCTCCATTGCCAACGCTCCAGATTTAGTGCAAGCAAGGTTTAGGCTAAACCCTGATTAGAGGAGAAACAAGGGGAGGAGCTCAGAGGCGAATGCTACTGGCACAAGGAGCAAAACGTTATTGCAAGGAGCTTGGAGCTACAAGATAAGCTTGGTTCAAAACCTCTATTTTACATTGCACTTTTGCTTTCTTTTTTCTAGAGTTCTAGAAGCGAAGGCCACGACAACAAGGAGTTTGGTTCATCATTGTCATTTTTTTTCTCTTCTAAAGCTGCAGAGGTGAGGGCCATGACAATGACGAGCTAAGTTCATTGTCGTGGATTTTTTTTCCAGAGCTTCCACAGCCATGGCAATGACAAACTAAGCTCATCATCTTCTTCTTCTTTTTTTCCAAACCTACAGAGCTGAGGGCCAAGACAACGAGGAGCTTGGCTCCTTGTTGTCTTTGTTTTTTCTCTTCCTGAGCTATAGAAGCAAAGGCCACAATGATGAAGAGCACCATGCTTTTCATTGTTGATTTTTTTTTTGTCATTGTCTATGGTTTTAGAGCCACCCTGACAATGGGTTGGCTTGTCATTGTCCTAGTTTTTATTTCACCAAACCTACAAAGCCGAGGGCCAAGATGATGACAAGGACAAGGCTCCTCATTGTCTTTGTTTTTTATGTTCCAAAGTTGTAAAGGCAAGAGCCACCATGACAAAGAGGGTTGCACTCCTTGTTGTCAGTTTTTTTTGTCGTCATATGTGGTTCCAAAACTAGTTCAACTCATCGTTGTCCTGGTTTTTTCTTCCAAACATGTAGAGCTAAGGGCCAAAATGATGAGGAACATAATGCTCTTTGTCATCTTTGTTTTTTATGTTCCAAAACTATAAAGCCTATGGCCATGACAATGAGGAATGTCACGATCCTCGTTGTTGGTTCTTTTTTTGTCATTATCATTGTTCTTGGTTCTAGAATCACAAACCTTCCAAAGCCACCACCATGATGAGCTCAACTCATTGTCATCTTGGTTTTTTTTCCAAACCTGTAGATCTAAAGGACAAGACAACGAGGAGTTTGGGTTTTTGTCGTCTTTTTTTTTTTTCTTTTTGAACTACAAAGGCAAGGGCCAAAACATCAAGGAGCCAAGCTCCTCATTATTGGTTTATTTCTCATCATGCATGGTTCTAAAACCATGATGACAAACCGCAATCTGGGGTTGTCAATTTCCTTTTTTTTTTTCCCAAACCTGTCGAACTCTTCATCATCTTTGTTACTACTTGCAAAAATATTAACACCATTGCTCATCCTCTTTTTTTTAACTTGCTACCTCCAGAAAGTAGTGTTTGGTAGTTAATGTAGTTGGTGTGGGTGTTTTATTTGTTTTCTGGTGTTGGTAAGAAAGTTTGTTTTATTTTGTTTTGTGGTTTTTGCAACTTTGGTAGATGCAAACCCAAAAAAAAACAAGGATTGCTAGAAAAGAAGAGCAAGCCTCAACTAAATTAGCAAATGGCATGGGAGGTGTCATGAATGAAGGAGGTTTGGAAGGATGGAACATTCAAAAGCACATGTAAGAGAGTGTTGAAGATGGTGCATTGGCTCCATGTAATGTTAATGAGGAACAAATGTGAGCAAGTGTTGAAGTTGGGGAAACCTCTACAACAGAACTTGCTATAATTAAAATTGACTTGCAAAAACTATTGAGATGATAATGGAACAAGAAAATCTAGCTCTTGCTTCAGAGTTGAAGGAAGATGAACATGTTATAAGACTTGTTGAAATTGATGCATGTGACATTTTTATCTTAACTTACAATCCATTGCCCACCCATCCTTTCTATTCAAAAGGATGGGTGGGTTTTTTTGGGCAAATTTGTGTTTGCAACACCTTTACTAATTTTGGTTCTCAAACTTTTGCCCCACCTTCCTTCTCCATGTGAAAAGATGGGTGGGGCATTTTGTTTTGGTTTGAATCTTTAAACAATACCCTACAACTTTGTAGATGATATATATTTTTTTAAGGTTGCTTCATTCTATACAAATTTCGAAACTGGGTTTTAGTAATACCCTCATTTTGAATTTTTGTCCGGTTATCCATTTTTGCAATACCCTTATGGTGTGTTTAATTTTATGTCTATAATTGCAATACCTTCATTGTGGAAAAATAACCTTCATCCAAAATGTTAATACTCACATTAAGTTTATTGTATTTGTTTTTTTGGTTTCAAATGTGGTTGCCCCTCCTCCAATTGCCATAGAGGGTGTCGCCATAGATGTGGTTTCCCCTCCTCCAATTGCCATAGAAGGTGTCAACATAGATGTGGTTGCCCTTCCTCCAATTGCCATAGAGGGTGTGCATTGGGCAAAGGATGGGCCCAAATTTGTTTGTAAGGTTGATGGGTGTGATGCATCATATACAACCAAGTACAACTTAATACAACATTTGCAAACACACCACAATGTGACCATGGAGCTGAGCAAGCTTGAACACCCATCTACTTGGGAGCAAGGCCTAAAGGTTCAAGGTCATGCAGCAATGAATGCGCATGTTTTGAGTAACCCTCTAGCCCAATTTTGTCGTAATGAACAAAAGGTAATTGCCAAGGCTAGGAAGCACATTACCTTGGAGTGGGATAAACTTCAAGGTGATTTGTAATGCACACCTAAGATTCCTAAGCCAACACTTATTAAATTAGCCTTTAACCACATCCTTTAGCTTCTTGGCATGACTGCATGGGGTGTGGGGGCCATCCTTCTCAATGTGCAGGCCAAGTTGGAATGCGATGAAAACCTTGCACTTGTGATTTGAATGACCCGAACTAGGTATGCAAAGGCATTCAAAGGCACTTGGATGGAGCACAACTGGAAATCTACATCAAATAAGATAGTGTAGCATAAAAAAATTGGCCTCTTTATAAAATACCATGATTAATAAATGATTCATGGTTGGTAAGTTTCCAACAATGCCATACTAAATTTTATGTGGATTCCATGTTTTGAAATTCATATGCAATGTATTGTGTTGTTTGTTTTAAGATTCGAAGAACCATTAAGGAGGTGTTTGTGGTTGATGTTATGGACGTAGCATTGGCCAATCACTGGGTTTTTACACAATGGCACACCCATGATGTAGAGGTTGCATCAATGCAGTGTAGGAAGGCCAATGGGATCCCATCCCCTTCTTGTAATGAAATAGATAACCCATAGTTTATCTTAGTTTTGGTTAGGGTGTTGTTTTGGTTTTTAGGATTTAGCATAACAATTTATCTTTGCGGCAACCGTTATGACATGTTCCCCGTTTTAGGTTAGGGTTGTTTTGGACTTGGGCATTTTTTGCACATTTTTGTAACACATGTCACCTTTTTTTTTAAATTTAAGGCATTTTACTTTCATTTTGCACCATCTCATGTTAATAATTAGAAATACGTTCTCACATATTCTTATATGTATGCTTGAAAAAATTCAAACATGCTTGACATTTGTAAACCCACTCAAAACAGGGAATCTCCTACATCTTTTTAACAACATTCCTCCATCTTCATGGTGGATTGAATCATTTGAAAATTGACCCAAAGGACAAGATTGAATGCTCAAGATTTGCAAGGAAATAATGTATAGCAACTTTGAGAGAAAAAAAAACTCACAACTTTCGAACACTGCTTCAATGCACCATCCATCCATGTTGGGGTTGGGAATTTACACAAAGGTCAAAAGGTCAAAAACTCTTTTATTTGCTCCACCTTTTTCCTCCATCAAATGTTTAATTAAAAATTATACCAAGTTAAAATAATTATGCAAACATTATATCTTTAGAAATGAAAATATGTATAATTTCACACGTTATTAAACTAAATATATCATCATTTAGTACATTGTAAATTAAAATCTACATTGAATAAGTTTACAAGGACTAAACCTACATAATATTAATAACTTATATTTCAAACTTCATTAAAATATTTCAGTTTACATAGAAATAATATTCAATTACATGCATTAATAAAATATACAACATTAAAAACTTATCTTTTGGAATTTCTAATTATCATTAAAAATAAATTTTACGAAAAAATAGAACTATACATAACCATGGGTTTATATATGTAATTTAAATTATATATATCAATTCTTATCCTATTTAAATAAATATGAAGGCATTTATATATATTAAAATGAATCAAAAATATAAATCCATAATATCATTAATTATATATTTTGTATTACTTGATATGTTATAAATAAATATATATTTAGACCAATATTTAAGCCAATAGTATACATAATAAAAAATAAAATTTACATAAGAAATTGTGTTATATCTTTATAAAATATAAAATATTACTGACTTACTATATAATCATTTTAAGTTAAAAATTATTTATTACTTGTCAAAAAAGTTTTAAGTAATTTTCAGTCATACATGGGATTGATATATGGGAAAGACCATTAAAAAAAGTAAAAAATCATGTGTTTTAATTAATTTTTAAAAATATGCATTAAAATATTATTAAATTAAAGACGTTATATTTTTATTTTTAGACATGAATTTACACCTTTAAGAGGGAAAAACATAAATATGTACATAATTGAACTCTAACATTAATCAATAAATTTTACATTAAAGCCTAAACCCTTGTATCATCAATGTGACCAATTTTTCATTATGTTCATTTTTATATATGTTAAGTCATATTGTAAGGTGAATAAATCATTTTGAAAACATGAATTTCATGATATATTGGTGGGGAATCAAGTATTTAAAAAGTATTCTTATGTTTCATGGTAAATGCAAATATCCGATGATGATGCAAGTATTACATTTAAATTCCAAAATTTTGTTCAAGTGACTTTCTACCATCACTGTGAAAAACTTGCAATACTTTCATTTACTTGAATCAATATGTAAGACATGTTATATTGAGCATGGAATAAATATTTTTTTAATATCCTTTTGTTTCATGGTTTAAAATATTATCACAATATGATGCAAGTATTGCTCTAAGTTTTAGTATGGTTATGCAATACCCTTGCAAGTTTCAAAAAATATGTTATAAAGCCCAAATGATTTCTAAAATACCCAAAAAGGGGTAATGCATGTGCATTGAATATTCCTATGCATGAGTAATACCCTTTTGGCAATTTAAACCAAAATAATTTAGCCCATGTTGGTAGGGCTATACAAAACCCCTCCAAGTTTGGAAAAATATGTTATGGACCCAATGTATTTTTGGGATAACATATAAAGGGTAATGCAAGTGTATTGTGTAGTTTTGAACATGAGCAATACCTCTCCAATAATGTAGACCCATGGTGTTTAGTTATTGACTACCTTAATGATAATATTGGTTTCTTTATATGACTATGCAATACCCTTGCAAGTTTCAAAATATATGTTTTGGAACCCAACGTATTTTTGGGATACCCTACAAGGGGTAATGGATGTGCATTAAATATTCATTGCTATAAGTAATACCCCTTTGATAGTATAAATTAAAATAATTTACCCATGGTGTTTATTGAATACCCCATGTAATAGCTTTGTTTGTAGGGCTATGGAATACCCCTCCACATTTCAAGTTATGGAGCCAAGTGCATTTTTGGGACAACCTATGAGGGGTATTGTAGGTGTATTGTGTAGTTTTGAAGATGAACAATACTCCTCCAATAGTATAAACCCATGGTGTTTGATTATAGAATACTTCAATGAAGGTATTTGTTTCTTTGTAGATTTTGGTGGGGCTACACAATACCCTTCCACATGTCAAAAGATACATTATGGAGCCCAATGTATTTTTTTTATACCTATAGAAGGGTAATGCATGTTCATTGAGTCTTTTGGGCATGAACAATACCCCTCTAATAGTTTAAACCAAAATAATTCAGCCCATGGTGTTTATAATGTAGCCAAATGAGGGTATTGCATTCCTTTTAGGTTTTGGTAAGGCTATGTAATACTTCTCCAAGTTTCAAAAGACATGTCATGGAACCCAATGTATTTATGGGCTACATTACTTGAGCAATAACCCTTTAAAACCAACGTAGACCTTTGGTGTTTAATTACAAAATACCCTAATGAGGGTATTGGTTTCCTTGTGAATTTTGGTAAGGCTACGCAATACCTTGTCACATGTCAAAAGATATGTTATGGAGCCCAATGTATTTCTAGGATACCTTGAAAGGGGTATTGCAAGTATATTAAGTAATTTTGGGCATGAGCAATACCCCTTTGATAGCCTAGACCAAAATAATTCAACCCATGTTGTTTATAATATACTGCAATGAAGGTATTGAGATCGTTTTAGGTTTTGGTAGGGCTATGTTATACCCTTTCACATGTGAAAAGATGTCGTAACCCTAACATTGGGTCTGTGACGAAGTGTGAAATGCATGGGCCCATGAGGCCGAAAGTGTGTTTAGGTGTGAAACAAACTTTCACAAATGGGGGAGAATGCAAAGGATGAAGCCCAATGATTCCCATTTTGGGAGTTACACTTGTGCGAGAGTTGTGAATGTTCATAGCCTTGGTTGGAAAGGCAAACGAGCACAAAATTGGACCCCCATGATACAATTAAAAAGCTCTTGAAATGTAGATGTTTAAAGTGCCCTCATATTAGTCATTTAATTCCGATTTGCATGAATTATGATCAAAAGAAGGGGCGGGAGTCAAATTGGGCTATTTGACTCTCGACCATAAATCCTTTAAAAGTAGGGGTCAAATGAAGTCTGATTTGAACATGTTATACACCATTGGAAAGGTATTTTCAAAAGCTATAAGATAATGTTTTTGCATGCTCAAAATAAACTTGATTTGGGAAAAATATGAACATCCAAAGTTGATAGCAAAAGTCTTAGTTTTGGGACTCCCACTTGGGAATCTCGGGGAAAAGTGACATTTGGGTGTAGTCCCCACGAAGAGACACATAGTATATTACAGGGAGGGGAGTGGTGCCTCTTCCCAAAGGTTCCGGGTTGTGTAAAACTTGTGCTTGAGGTTGTCCTTACTAAGTTTGACGCATTATTTTCATTCAACTTGCACTAACCGCCCTCTTTTCTTGGTTGTGCGGGTTGATTTCATTTTGAACTCTCGCTTGTGAATTCTTTTTCATCCAATCCTAGAGCTCCAACACGCCCTCCTACCCCCGAAGTGTTGTGAGTTAGGGAGCGTGCCCCAACTTTTTTTTCTTCCGTTGTTTCACTTTAGGACCCACCTTTGGGTGGCCTGAAAAGTTTAGGGCATGTCAAAAGATATGTTATGGAGCCTAATGTCTTTTTTGGATACCTTGAGAGGGGTATTGTCATGTGGGACAATGAGGGTGTTGCATCCTTTCTAGGTTTTGGAAGGGTTATGCAATATGACGCGCTCTCAAGTCCCTAGTTAGCCCCAAGTTGGGGCTAGCTTACTTAAATTGCGGAAATACGAGGGACTCGGGGCATGCTCCCAACTTCCAACACTAAAGGGGGTAAGAGGGGCGTGCTGAAAGCTCCGGGATTAGACTAAGAAGAGGGACAAGCTTCTTAGTTATTCGATCATGCATCCAAAACCAACCAACTAGTTGGTTGGTACTCATTCGGAACACTCTTGGTGTTAGGACAAGCCACGGGCAACCTTGGACTCACTTGATTCACCATGGCCCAGACTCGAGGGAAGCCACCACCTTCCCCCATATAGTATTCTTTGCGTCTCACCGCCGCACTTGCATCCAAATGACACTTTTTCCCAAGATTCCCAAAGTGGAGTCTCAAAATTATCCCAGTTTGGACTCCCAGGACTTTGGGCGTTCATAACTTCTCGCCCCGACCTGGAATTAGGACGAGGTTTCAAGCAAAGTTGTAGCTCTCCTCGAGAGCTTTCCAAGGGTGTGTCACACTTCACCCGCACACACCGGGATTGGGTAGATTCCTGACTTTTAGTGGTCGGGAGTCAAATTGTCAATTTGACTCTCGGCCTTTCTTTCGACCATAACTTGTGGTGAAGATGTTCAAATGGCTCATGCAAGGCCATTTTGGACATCTATATTTTAAGACCTTTCCAACGGTATAAAGAACATTTCAATGCGAAGTGTTTTGACCCCTATAATCGAGTTCTGAATTTTTAGGACTCCCGAAGGACTCCCAAGTCCCATTTTCGAGAGTGTGAGTGGCGACCTCACATTTCCTTCAAAGTGGGGTTGCGACTCAATACCCCTTGAATTGTCAAAAGATATGATATGGAGCCCAAACTATTTTAAGGGTACTTAGAATAGGGTATTGCACGTTCATTGAGTATTTTATTTTATGAACCTAAGTACAACATGCATTAAATGTGTTTAAATTGAATTGAAGCTCCATATTACTTTGATTATCCATTTGGTTTGCAATACCCTTATATAGGGGGTGTTAAATACTTTAATTGTCTGTTTATTTATTTGTTTGAATGAACAAGAACAAGCTCATTGCAATACTTTAATTTTATTTTATTTTCATTATTTTCAACCATTGGGTGTCTATTGCGATGGCAACCATGTAGGTGGGGTTTGGTAGGTACCTACTTAAAGTGTTGGTAGGTAGGTCAGTGGTAGGGCGGATAGGTGGGTGGGGATGAGAGCAGCACATTTTAAATTTACAGGTGAGTAGGTAGATGGGAAGAGTCTAGTTTTAATTTAAATATACAGGTGAGTAGGTCGGGGGGGGCGGGGGCGGGGTAGCAGGCGGGTGGGCGGGAAAAAGTTTCACAAGCAAAACAAAAAAAAGAAACTGTGTGGGGGCCGGGGAGAAAATAAAGTTTCAAAAAGAAAATAGAGATCAGGGGGGAAAAGAAAACTGGGAAGGGGGCGGGGAGAAAATAAAGTTGCAAAAAAAAACTGAGATTAGGGCTGAGAAAGGGCAAACAAAAAATATCAACCTGGGATGGCACAGGGAGAGAAAAGAGAATCCTTTGAGTGCACCATCCATCCACGTTGGTGCACTGGTGGGTGCTGGTTCACTCTGGCTGTAAAATTGCAAATGTTGGATAGCGACGCAAATGTTGTGGTGCACTAAGAATGTGGGTACTTAGGCAGTTTGGGAAATTCCACACTTCTATGGGCAAGAAAGTCTAGGGCAATCATGACTTCTAGAAGCTAGACAAGAGTAATCATGATAAAAAAAAACTTGGACAGATATTCTGCCACATTGCCAACTTATGAGAAAAACTTGAACCTGAGTTATGACACACTCAATATTTTCACACATGTTCTCACATGATGGTGTGTTTGAGATACCATTATGAAGCCTTCCCTCATGAAGCCTCCCATCCACAAAGTGCCACATAGGTAACTTAGTTCAACCTGTTTGATCTATTCACTTGTCATTATTAGATACATTGAAGGGTTAGGACACACTCTCTCTCAACTTTGTCCAGACTCCACATGGAAAATAATGAATTATTTTCAGATTCAATTTAGTCAAAAACAATTGAACATCTCCAAATTAGGTCCAGAATTGGCATCTAACCTAAAACTCACAATAACACAAAATTGGTTGTTAACTCACTTGGAATAAACCCACTGGGCAAAATGGCACAAAAGTGCTTAAGCTTATCAAGCTTGATACATATGTATCCTCATTAATCGAGATTATTAATGAGCCCATCACTATCATTATTCAATAAGACCTCAGTTATCAAAACTTAAGCTCCTAACCCCCAAATTTTTGGTAAGTCTTTCTATTGTATTGATTATTTTTGTTTGTGACGTCTTCAAAATTTTGTCAACATTCCACTGCCAATTTCGCCTCCTTCAGTTTCCTACTTATGCCTCCCACACTTCCTCCAGATCTTGAAATATATACCTTTCAATCAAATTTGTGGTAATGAATAGAGTTGGTAAGATTTTCATTTTAGTTTTGTTGTCATATTTTGTTTTCAACCTCCCATTATCCAATTAGGTCAAGTACGGAAAACTTGTAAGATTTTACATGACATGGTCATCAACAATATAGCTCTTGCTGAAACTTGTCAAAATTTGACACCAAGTACTCAAACAACATATTGTTACGGTACCTATATATTCAAATTTGCAAACTTGGTTCTTAGCAATTTATTTGAGTTTTTAAGTAACAAATGATCACCAACTTAATTATCCCAAAAGTACCACTTGTTGGAACCAATATTTTTATTTTGTTTTTTGTTTCTTCAATTTCATGCTCAAGTGGCAATCATCCATCGGAATAGCCAAATTTGGCAATATTCAAAATATGAAAGTAGAAAAACCTTAAGCTCCCTTTCAAGCAGTTGTGGTGAGCATTGAATTTTTTTGTCAAAAAACGGGAATTTGTGACAAAATATTCCTTTTTCAAAAATGTTTTTTGCAAACAGCCAAAATTCACCACCAAAAAAAAAGAACTGGGTGGAACTTGCTTGATACCACCCACAATGCTAAGTACCTAGCTAGCCAAGTACATGAATGTGATATCCCCCTTCCCATTCATGAACAGTCTTAGGGGCCTATTCTTCCATGTATCAATCTTATAATGACATGCATTCTATGCAGCTGAACAAAAGAGGGGTGGGGAAAAAACTCAAAAGAAGATGATTACCTTACCCTAAGGTCAGTTTCGTTATTAAATAATCCTCGAAATGGTGAAATGAAATCTTGTGAAAATATGAAGTTGACATGTTGAAAATCATCATAATTATAATAGTCTGCACTCTGAATGATGTTATCACTACTCATACACAATATTATAGTAAATGATCTATTTTTTATAATTCTAAAATTCTAAGAAGAATTCATTTTTTGGAAATAAATAAATTATTCGTTTTGTCAATGTGGAAATAATGTAGGCTACAGTATGAAAATAATATAGTGCCAAATACCATACCTGTCATTAAGGTTTGGCTTTTAAATAAAGACAGGTTGGATTAATTGTCTGCATTGGCTGAGCCAAAATGTTGGGAGTTCATTTCTTGACTTAGAAAAGATTCAGGAAGTCGTTTCCTTTGAATTATTACAAATCAAATGGTATAGGCTACATTTCAAATTTTCAGAGCCTTTGATTTCTATACCTGGTCGTTGTAATAGGGTAGATCGGGTGGTGACCAAACACTTAGTGCTCAGGGCAGGCCAAATTCAAGGGGAGGCCTCAGTTTGTTTTAGGTGTCCAAACAAAACTTTAACCCCTCCTTTGACACATCTGATACATTAACAATCGTTGAAAACAAATTAGAAATGAGAAACTTATGGCCCCCAAAGTAAAAAGGTCAAGAACTCAAACACTACAAAGGCTGGTTCTCAAAAACCAATTTTTTTTATTGTATGTTGCTATCAGAGTTCAAAATGATTTGTAGAACTTCAGGTGACACTTTTGTAGCACTTTAAATCGTTTAAAATGAATAAAAAAGAAATTTTTATGAAATTTAAAATAAAAGAGGTCCAAAAAGAAAAAAACATGTTTTGTAAATTGGAAAGCTTCTTTTTTTTCATGTTACTTTTTCCTCAATTCTTTCTTTTGCATTTCAAAGATGATTTCTAAAACTTGAGGTAGCACTCCCATAACATTTTAAATCACTCAAAATGAGGCACATACAATGAAAATATAAATAAATGTTCGGTCATAAGCAGGAGATCAGTGATGGGTCTGTCTACCCAAGTGTTGAAATATTCAAATCGGGGTTGCCAGACAAAACAGATGGGAAACCCCTCCCCCCCACCCCAAATTTTTTTAACGATTTTAAGTACCTGTCTCAACGGAAAACAACTGCCGACAATTTTCAGGGTCAGATACAGTGTTATTTCTTCCCAAATTTTGTCCTATTGTTTAACCAAACAAATTGGGAAAATTTTGGAAATTTCATTTTCTAATGTAGATAGTACTAATTTTGCTAAATGTTTGGAAAAACTAGCCAATTCTTTCATGAAAAAAAAAACCCTTTGTCAGGTACTATATGTTATTTTGCAATAATGTGTGTGCAGTGCAATTTTTATTGTAAAAGAAAGGTGGCAGATTCAGGCCTTTAAAGAAGCAATTAAAGAATTAAAGAATTTTTGTTCCTTGTTTTCCCCCTTTTTTGGGTGCTTTGGTTTATTTTTGATTGGCAGGGTTTCACCAATTAAAACGTAGAGAACTTACGAGGAGGAAAAAGAAAACAAAAATGGAATTTTATTTTTGTCATGAAAACACTGTAAAGTTGTGAGGAAAAAACAAAAAGGGAATTTAATTTTCGTCATCTCTTTCCAGCCAATTGTCAGAAACAGGGGCGTGGTACCTCTTTCTGACTACAACAGAAAGTTCAGAAATTAACCGCAGTTAAACTGCAGGTACAGACTACTTTTCCACTCGCAGTGAAGCGCGCGCGCTCGCTCGCTCGCGACGCTTTGCAACGACTCCGCCGCTGCTGTTCTCCTTCTGCGGTCCAGAAGCTTTGTTTGGCTGTGCCACTCGTCATCACCTCGCCTGTTTTTCTCGTCCGAATGATTGAATGCACGCAGTTGCTGTAGTGACTGTAGTGCTACTCTGTGTGCTTTCTTCAAAAGAAATTTAAGCTGTTTTTGGTCCACTGTTCAGTTTGCTTCTGCTGTTTCAAACACGGAGGTTCGTTTGAACTCTCCAGCTTCTTCATGTGGTCCTTCCTCCAGTATACCAAACACACACACACACACACACACCGGGCGAGTTCCGTCTCATTGTCTCTCTTCACGTGCTGCTCGGTTTTGTTCCATTGCCCCATTTGGCACAAAGTCCTGCCGGAGGAGTAGTTTCTGACATTTTCATACTACACAGCTTGAACATATTGCGTTGGGTCTTGTCCCGCGAGATCGACATCCTCATCAGGAGAGGACTGAGGAGATTGTGGGTGCTCTGGCGAGTTGAGATGATCAGCAGGAGTTGCTTGCAGCTTTAATATTATTATAGTGAGACCCTCCTGCTGCTGCTGCTATCACCACCTGAGCTGCAGCAGCTCCTCCAGACTTATAAGACTTGAGCTACTCAATAGCTAGCTTTTGACCACTGCATTGCACAACTTTAGACTCGCTCGCCAGCAAAGGCGTGAACATTCTCTGAGCTCGCGGCAGCTTCAGATGCAGTCTAGTGAGAAATATCACAACTGATCAGCAGCTTTGAGATCAGGAAGACCCAGCGTGTTACTGCAAGCAGCTTTGAAAATAGAAAGAGACCATGGCAAGTCTCCAAGATCAGCAGCAGGTCATGCATAGGGCCGTAGCAGCTGCAGGCAACGGGAATAGCAGCAGCAGCCAGGCAGCTACTAGTGTAGCTGGGAAGATGAGAATCATGCCCGACTTTCTTCAGTCTGTGAATCTGAAGTACGTGAAACTTGGGTATCACTATGTGATCTCGCATGGTTTGTTTCTTCTCATGATTCCTTTGATGCTAGCTATTGCAGCTGAGATTGGAAGACTCGGCCAAGAGGACATCTCTCAGCTATGGGAGCATTTGCAGTTCAATCTGGTGAGCATCTTAGTGTGTTCAGCAGCATTGGTGTTCGTGGGTACTCTTTACTTCATGTCCAGGCCACGGCCTGTGTACCTGGTGGATTTCGCTTGCTTCAAGCCGGATGACGAGCGAAAGATGTCGATGCAGATGTTCATGGATACAACGGAAAGGACAGGCACTTTCAACAAAACGAGTGTAGAGTTTCAGAGGAAGATACTGGAGCGATGTGGTCTGGGCGACGAGACTTACTTGCCACCAGCAATCCAGAGCCAGCCCCCCAATCCTTGCTTGAGAGAAGCTCGACTGGAAGCGGAGATGGTGATGTTCGGGGCCTTAGACGAGCTCTTTCTGAAGACCGGATTGAAAGCAAAAGACATCGGTATCCTGGTGGTGAATTGCAGCTTGTTCACTCCTACTCCCTCTCTTTCCAGCATGATTGTCAACCACTACAAGATGCGAGGAAACATCGTGAGCATGAACCTGGGAGGCATGGGTTGCAGTGCTGGTGTCATAGCCATCAACCTTGCAAAGGATTTGCTTCAAGTCTACAGAAACTCCTATGCAGTTGTGGTTTCCATGGAGAATATCACCCTGAACTGGTACTTGGGTAATGACAGATCCAAGCTTGTTTCCAACTGCATCTTCCGCATGGGTGGTGCTGCAATCCTTCTCTCCAACAAAAGGAGTGAGAGGAGGAGAGCCAAGTATGAGCTTGTGCATGTGGTGAGAACTCACAAGGGAGCTGATGACAAGTGCTTCAGTTGTGTGTTCCAAGAAGAAGATGAGAACAGCAGACTTGGAGTTTCACTCTCCAGAGATCTCATGGGTGTTGCTGGTGATGCATTGAAAGCAAACATCACCACTCTGGGTCCCCTTGTCCTTCCACTCTCTGAACAGATTTTGTTCTTTGCCACTCTTGTGGGTCGCAAGGTTTTCAATATGAAGAAGATCAAGCCCTACATCCCGGATTTCAAGCTTGCATTCAACCATTTCTGCATCCATGCTGGTGGCAGAGCCGTGCTTGATGAGATAGAGAAAAACCTGCAGCTCTCTGAATGGCACATGGAACCCTCACGCATGACACTCTACAGATTTGGCAACACTTCCAGCAGCTCCACTTGGTATGAGCTTGCTTACACTGAAGCCAAGGGCAGAGTGAAACAAGGGGATACAGTTTGGCAAATCGCTTTTGGCTCTGGATTCAAATGCAACAGTGCTGTGTGGCGAGCTTTGCGCACTGTGAAGTGCCCTAGCATGTATAACCCTTGGACAGATTGCATTGATCTGTTACCAGTGAAGGTGCCCACCTTTAGAAACCTCTAGAGATCTATTCTTCAGCCAGTCCAATATCATCATCTTTGACAACACCTGGTGGCCGGTTCACAGTTTGTGAACCAAGGTGCCATGATTTCCTATATGGCCTTGAAATCCCTAACATTGTTCTTGATATTATTTATCATCATCTAATCCTTGATGCTTGCCTCCTCCAGTTTTGGAATTTCAATGATGATGTAGGGTTTTTTTTTTTCCTCAGTGGATGTAGGATTTTTCATTTTTTTTGGAGTGGACATAGATTCTTCATTTTCTAGCAGTTATAAGCTAGCACAAATTTCTCTACAGATAAGTTACTTTGGTCCCCTTGCAAGTTGTTGCCAGTGGCTGGCTGGCAGGCAGCAGCACTAGTAGTGCAACCTGGGTATTCTTGCATTCTTCAGGTTCTCAAAGGCTGAATTTCCTTGCTAAGATGTTGGATCTAAAGAAAGAAAGCCGTGTGAAATTCCTTCTTTCTTCATGTCTGGAAAGAAAGAATCTTGTTGTCTCATTCTGGATCACAATCTCTCTTGTTGTGATTGTGGGGTGTGAGATTTTGCTGTCAAATATTGTTAGACATCCTTTTGTTTTGGAGTTAAGCCTCATAATTTGTTGCCCAAAGCCATAAAACACCCTAGCAAGTGGCTTATTTGCTTCACGTTCAATGCAAATCTAGCTTAATAACCTGCCTCATTGGCAAAAGATTTCCTTCAGATTTATTTTTGCCCTACAATTAATATTCCCCTTCTCTCTCCAGAGGATCTCCTGTCTTGTCATCAGCTTTGTGAAGGCCGTAATCAAGGTTAGTTTTGATTTCTCACAACAGGTGAAGTGATGGTTTAATCTCATTTCACAAAATAATGCAATTTTCTTCTCATTGGACTTCATTTTCCTTCATTATTTGTTCCTTTGTTTGTTTGTCCTTTGCAACTGCAGGAACCCTTTTTCAGTGTATACTCACTAATCTTTGAAGTCTGGAATTTCTGCTGCAACAATGATGAATTTGCAGATGGGTTTGTAAGTTTTTGGGCATCTTCCAAGCCTAGCAAACATCACATGCCATGTTGGATTTACTCATCAAATTTTATGTTAGTTAACATTCTTAATTTGAATCCATCAATGAGATTGTCTCAGTTAATATTGAGTTAAGACTGAGTTAGCATCATGTCTGATTGAAGCTTAAAGAGTATGTGTTGTTCCTTGAAATAAACACAGATGTATCAACCTCTTATGTTTGGTGCTATTTCTCTCATTGTAATGGTGATTATAGTGTTTGTTTTTACGCATTTGGGTACATTATTTTTGGGCTTCATGGGTTAAGTATTGCAAACAAGATTTATGAAAATGTCCAAATTGCACACTAGAAACCACAAGAACTAGAATTCTCACAAAAGGAGTATGGTTGAAAATTTCTTCCACGTTCGTGCAACTTTACCACTCCCATGAGTAGCACTTGAAAACATTTTGTGCCTGTTATTTCAACTGCAGATACTCCCTGTAAAGTATCTCTGCCAAAGCTTTTTAGTGTCAGTGGCAGCAGAAGAGGGGTTTTTCTTATTCTTTTTGTTTCCCCCCCCCCCTTACAGGCTAACCCAATTTTTCCAATTTTGTTCTTCCCAAAGGTTTATGTTTTCTGCACTGAAAGGTACCCTAGCTCTCATGTCTCAGATTAACTTTGTATTTATCTTTATGTTTTGTTTTCTACCTTGGAATGTGTGCTTCATGCTGGCAGATAATTAGCGCCATTCTTGAGACTACCTATGAACCAGTGTTGTGAGCAGGAATTCAATTATATTGACAACTTACTTCTAGGCCAGTTTCGGTTCCAGTTATTTTTTATGACAGAATCAAAGAACCCTCCGCTCTGCTTATTTCAAACCCTTCAAAGGATTGAAGATTTTGATGTAAGAATGGAAACCAACTGGTAGTTATATAGATGAGTTTTTATTTTTCCAAAACCGTGGTTAACATATATCAGAACCAATTCCTTGATTTTTGTTTTACAACCATGGTCAAGAAATCAAAGAACCCCCCTGAGAACCAAATGGGGTTGATGTCATTTCTAATACCTGCCCAACATGGTTATGAACCCTGCAGATATCAAAGACAAGTTGCAAAATCTAGGTGTACATAACATTTTCATGCACACACTTTTTTCCAGACAGATTATGTGGTCTTTACTACTGGGGCCTTATTGTCTTCTAAAGGTCAAGAGTGCTGCATTGCTTACAAGCTTTGTGAGGCCATAAGTCACCAATGTAGCCTTTTCCGACCTCTTCCTCTGTTAAATGGTGTTCCTTGGTTTTCTGTCTCTGGCCTCCCTTGCTTCCGCTAGTTCTGTCAAGTTGGTGTGGGTTTATGATAGCAACCCCAGGGCATTGAGAGTCTCTTACCTAACCAGTCTCCATCTCTCCCTAGTCATTTAGATTTTATTCTCTTGTTTGTTTCTCTCCTCTACCTCTCTCTCTTTTCAAACTTCTTACTCTCTGAACCTCCTGAGACAGAATGCTATGAAGCAGGTTGCTTTGTGACCATTGCATCTAAAACTTGTTACAATTCTATCAAGAGCTCAAAAAAACAGTGTTCCTTCACAAAAAAAAAATCTGAGTCCTAGAAACTGCTTTGGTCATCTTTTAGATTTATGTGTTCAAGTTTGTTCCATTCACGTTTAATTAGAAACCAGCTTCAGGTCGAAATTCATCAAACCCCAGGTTGAATTCTTCAAAATTGCTTGCATTCCTGAAGATTCATAAATTGGATGCTAAGGATATGCATGCTCTAAATGTACAGTTGCAAAGATAGAATTCCTCCACAACTAGTGGTACTAACTAACCTGTGAATTGCTAATTGTACATTGATTGTTAATTTCTTTCTCATTTGGAGTTCTAAGTTTATCCTTTAAACTTTGAAGTCTTCTTTGATAAGCAATCTTTAACAGTCTTGAGTTTGTTGAATAGAACAAGTCTAGTCTACCGGATTGATGGGAACTGGCTAGTTTTCCTTTTCTTTCAACAATTAATTGTGTGTTTCAATCATAGGAACAAAAGTGGTAGTATTGAAGGGGTGAGAAACCATAATTTAAATGAGATTTTTCTTTTTGTGCATGGAGCCCTTGCACTATTTTCTATTTTTTTTTTTATTGCTCTAGGTTGTGATCTAAGTATTCATAAACCAAGAATTAAATAGCTAGCACAAGTGTGGCCAAAGCAATGAGATGTACAGAGTTGCTAAAAACAACATAAAAAATCAATTGGATCAAATCATGGAGAAGCATGAATGGAACACTATGCCAAGGAGATGCTAAAGAACGAGTCGTGTGGTAGAAGGTATTGCAAACCAAACCAAAGCACCTAGAAATATGGAGGGGAATGGAAGAACATCAAGACATGGGCATCAATACCAAATCAAAGAAATTGGAGAAGGTGAGCACACTAGGGTGCACCAAAAACAGTAGTTGAAAATTCTTTGAAAATCCATTTCTAATGTATTTTGATATGGCTCAAAATTAACCGTGTGACTTCCATTCAAAAAATGATTTGTTTGGAAGTCTGATTTTGGGGCCACCATGTGAAAAAAAAGTTTAAGACTGGATTTTCTAAAAGGTAATTCAAGAAAATCAACATTTTTTATGCTTATATAAACTTTGCACAATATTTCAAGTTTTGCATACCTGATGTTGCATAGCACAAAAGTAGTTATCACAACGTTATTAATGGCCATAGTAGCTCATCTCAAAACAATGGAAAATGTATATTTAGATTGAAAGCATTAAAGGCCACCTTCTTGGTTCACTCAAAACATTTGCATCTAACACATTAGTTTGCCCTTCTTACATTGGATAGGGGCTTCAAGGGTCTCAAGACATTTGAATGGTTTGGTTCCCTCTAGTCAGTTGGAATGTAAGGGTCCATCTACAAGCCTATGAAACGGCAATGTGTGCAATTACATTGAGAGGGGGAAGGAATAAGGAATCGACTTGCATTTGAAGCCACAAATAGGTCTTGCTTTACATTGAAACATAAGAACATTAGATTTAGGGTGAAGGAAAGAAAATGAGCATTCTGACAAGTTCCAAAGGATTTTCAACAAGATGTTGAAGATGATGGTCCTAACATAGAGACAACTACTACATTATATGTAAAGAAGACTCACCATGTCCCCGTGCACATACAAGTTACATAGGTGAAATGTTACCCAAAACAACGTTTGAAAAAATGGTATGTGCTCATTCCTTACTAGTTTGATGCCAGAATGTGTTCTCAATTGTAAAACATTGCATGAATGTGCTCTCCTAGAAAGCAATGTTGTTGTTTCAAGTTGGTGGACAAATGAAACAAAGATGTCCCCAAACAAAAAAGATGTTACATGCCTCATTTTGAAAATGTGAGAAAAATGCATGCAAAATATTATTTATATCATAATGAGGTTTATAATTCATTCATGTTTGTTAACCTTTCAATTCTTATTTCTTTCACATTGTCTTTTGTTGAGTCATTTGCACCTTTTGGTAGGACTTGTTTTGAACTATGTAGCCTTTGTGTCATGTGAATGAATATACTCACTTCCTTAGCCTTATCTTTAAAGGTTTTAACCTTCATTTCTTTTAGGAGTCAAGACCATGTGAGTTAATCATGTACTCATTTGTATGTGAGTCCTAATATAATCTTGCATGATGATTCAATCCTACAATTGGGTTTGATCTTTGACTATGAAGTCCTAAGTAATTATGTCCTTGATTGGCTAATCTTGCACCATGATGTATTCCTACATAATTGGGTTGACTTTTGGATTGTAATATAGTAAAATAGTCTTGGGTAGTATAGTCCTACATGGGTTGATTCCTAAATGCATTGAGATTCTTGATTCTTAAATTCCTAAGGATGAAGTTGTACATGCATAATTTTTTTGGATTCCTAAGTGATGAAATCTTGATTCTTGTGTGCTCTTGTATCTTGAATTTGACAATGAGTCCAACTAGGCCTATTTGAATTTTGAATCTTATCAATTCTATTACATGTGAATTACATGTGAAATATCTAATAGTTATTTGCACCTTTGATTTTTAAAATCAAGTTGATGTTTTTTCCCACTTCAAAGCAAGTCATAAGGATTTACAAATAGAACTTGAATCATTTGTTAAATTGAAGTGAAAAGGTTAAAAGACTTCAATATTTGCCACTACAAGTATCACCAAAAAATGGCTAAGATTAAAGACAATTTCAACAACATGAGATTAATTTTTGCTCACCATGGTGAAAACAATCCTTCCTGTGGTTATCAATGTGATTCAATGTGCACAAGGCCAATCAAAAATTCCACGGTACAAGGTATTTTTGTTTATCAACGTATCCACCATGTTTTCAAAAGGAGCACGAACCTATGGTTGCAATTTCTTTGCCCAACACCCCTAGGTAATCCTAGGGTTAAATTCATTTATTTGAAAGGTGAATGCACCCTTGTAGTCTCCATAGGATTCCTCTTTGTGATAGAGAATTGAACCTTACAAATAGTAGGTTGATTTCTTGGAAAAGGTTTGAAAAAGTGATGGATAAAAAGACCAAAGATGGTGAGTTGAAAGAAGTCATTCTTTGGATCATTAAAAAATTAACCCTAAAATTTGGGTGGTTGCAAGTTAGGGTGACTCAAATTTTGTGGATACACCACTCCCTAAAAGTCCATACAATAATGTTAAAATAACAATCTACTATGGTATCATTGGTTAAATGGGGAGTTGCATTAATAAATTAACAAAACCATATAAAGAGAAACCATTTTAGATTTTATTATAACATATGCATTAAGAGGAAAAAAATGAAATCCACCAAAAAATGATTATGATATGGATTAACAAAAATATGGCCCATTTTAGGCCACTTAAAAATCCATAGATTTTTATTTATTAAGGTTTTTTTTAACAAATGCTTTGCATCTATGTTGTTATTTCTTTAATATATCATATATTGAATCCTTATAAGATCTTGCAAATAAAAACCATGCACGAAAATGCACATGTATAGAAAGGCATAAACAAAAAATCAAGATTTCTATTTTTTCAACTTCAAAAGTTCATTATTATACATTTGGTGCATGTATGTTATAATATTTTTAATATAGATGTCTTCTTATTCAAGTTGAAAATTTAAATCTAATCATAAAGTTGACATATTGTTAATTTTATGGCATGTTAATAACATGCAAATGCATGACATTCTACAAATAAATCCATTATGACACAAAAGGTGAACCACCCTACCTTGTAATCACCTTGTTTTAACACATTCAAAATACATGTTACATTCAAAATTTGTAACCTTATCTTTCACAATCATGCAAGGATAACCAATACAAGTTATATCTAAAATAGTTTATAGAGGGTGAGGTTATGTTTTGATTGATTCCATAGAATACTCATTCAAGGGTTAGAATGAAGTGCAAGAGGAAAATTGGTTTAATTTCCAATCAACAATCCTAATCCATATTATGTACACCTTGAACCTTGATTAAAACCTTAGTAACAAGCAAAGCCATCACTTATGAACTGAATATTTTTATTATATCAATGATGATCATAAACATGATATTATGTTTTATACAAAAATGCCTAGGTTTTCATTGGGCCCATCTTTGTGAACAAAAGATATATCCCAAGCGCCACATTGTTTGGAGTGATGGGTGTGCTACCCACTTCAAAGGATCTTGTACATGGCTTTATATTGTGAAATACCATTCTCTCACTATTGACCTTAAACTTTTACATGGGTGCCCATTTGATTGGCATTATGGGGCAGTAGTTGTGAGAAGGGACCCCATGATGGTGCTAAGGCTTGCCTCGAAAATGCATTATGATTGAATAATTGTAGTCTAATGGTGCAAAGCTACATAATGTTTTTTGATGTGATGAAGTTTTTACACATTGCGATGAATGTTTCACAAGTTATCCAAGGGTTAGACTAGAAGTGGCCATAAATTTTATTGACATTCAAGTGGGTGAAGTGGATAGGCAACACCTATTCAATTGCAAGATAGTTCCTACATCACAAAATATACATTTCATTCAATCAACCACTCAAACAACATCATGCTTCAAGTATGAAACTACATTTGCTCATGCATGGACTATGTTGATGGAGTGGTTGGAATATGTCCTAATCAAGCTCATGTAAATCCTTGGAAGGCAATAAGATTGGTGCCATGTTTTAGTACGGATTTATTGGTGGAAGCTTATGATGATGAAACAAATTGGGAGGTGGTTGTTTTCAACAACAACCAACTTGCATTTGAATTACAAGTTGGGGATAACTTTGTTATTCCCATAAAGCCAAGGAATGCAAAATAGTTGGTGTTTTGGGTTTTGAATTGCTAGATGTTTATATAAGGAAACAAACCATTAACTGATGATTATAATTTTACTATCAAAAAAAAAAGTCAAATAGTGGAAGGTCTTCAACTTATAGACAATCAAAAAGGAAAGAATTTTTGTTTGTGAAGGATGTAAGTAAAGGTCATGTGGGCATATTCACAATTGGGTGCCCCTTTTTGGACACAAGATTCAAGGACTTTGTTTTTGTTATCTTCCAAATATAAAATCTACATGGAATAAAATTGAAGTGAAAAATATTGAATAATTCAAATTATGATAATTTGCATGGTGATGGTGGTTTTCCACATGTGTATGTAATTGTGCATAAAATTTTAGAAATGCAAAAAATGAGTACACAAGTTTTAATATATAACTTAACATGTTTTTTTGCATGAAAATTTCTTACACATGTTGACATTTGGGGCCACAAATTCTAAACCTAGTGAATACAAAAAATCAACCAAATGGCAAAAAAAAGGAATAATTTTCCTTGCAACCCTTTTAGAATGGATTATGTAGCCTTCAAAATTCTTATATCATATCTTATTTAATCAAATGCATTATATGAACTTGCCAAACATATTTGTATGCATTACTTATATCCATGAAAGAAAATTGAAGTCAATTGCATTATTTTTATTTTTATTTTATTCCTTTAAAATGAAAATTGCAATTAAGACAAGGACTCAAAAGGACATCATTCTAGTTATAGTCATACACCAATCCACTATAATCATGAAACACTACAAGAAAATGCATGGACAAACCATTACAACCAACCACCCAATTCAATTTTGAGTGGTTTTCACATGACATAAACCATTCATGATTTTGTTGATCAATGGGCAAATATCACTAAAAACTCACCAAAGTGGTCATGCAATGGAAGGTAATAATGGTTTAGGAATTTTCTACCCAAAATGTTTTTGGGTATAGTTGAAAATTTTCCACTTCATCTTTTCAAACCACTTGGGTGGTTTTTCTTAATGGTCATTCCAAGCATTGTATTACACAAGGTTAACCACCTTACAAGGTAGGTAGGTAGCCACCATGTAATTTAAATGCCACATGGCTTAACTTGGGTGGCCAATGTTTAAACCCCACATGTTTGTATTACTTTTGTAGTCACTAGGTAAGTACATAAAAACAAATATTAGGTAAGTATAGGTAGAAGTATATGTAGGTCATGTTTTGCCAACCTAACATAAGTATGACTTAGATATAGTTAACCTATACCTAGGTTAAAGTAATCAATCTATACTTAGGATAGGTAAAATAAGATATGTACTTAAGGTAGGTATATTGTAGCCTATAATTAAGTTAAGTATATAGTAATTTATACATAGGCTAAATATATCATAGCTTATGTACTGAGGCTACATACTAGTATATGATTTTTTATGTTCTTACCTAGGTACATATAATGATCTAAACTTACATTAAAGTAGGCTAAGCCTATAACTACTTAATTACACATAACTAGCCTAGGTATAGACTATCTTATGTGTGCATGGTCTATACATTCTTAAATTATATGTACCTAATTTATATGTACATGGTTTATACATACTTAACGCTAAAAGCATGGTAAAGTATATTCTAAAAGGTAGTCAAAAAATGGTTCAATTTTTGACACAAGTAGAAGAAAGTAGATTTAAAATGATTTAAAATATCATAATAAAATTATGGTGCTTTTCTTTGAATTTATAGTGAGGTGATTACAAAATTTGAAAAACATTGGCGCAATAAAATTAAATAACAAATATATTGTTATACAAGCATACATGTTTGAAAATAATTAGTCAAATTAAGTCTTAACATATTTTTTTGTTAGAAGTTTGGTGTATTTTATTATTATATTTAAAATTTGAAAACTTAGAAGTATATTTTGAAACTACATCATGTTGAAAATGGAGAATATTCAATAATTCATCTACTTTCACTTATTTGTACAAGTTTAAACAACCTAAATAGTCGGGGGGAAAATACGATTATTATTTTAAAATCTACTTGAATGCATAATTAAATATGTGATTAAACAACATCATTGGGATAAAATTAAATATTATCCTCATGTTGATCATTAAGTTAAAAAAACATTTCTACTTTCAATACATTAAAACTTGTTTATTGCAAAAAAAATTGTGTGAACAAGGAGCAAAAAATGTCTCTTTTACCTTGCTAACAACATAAGGCTATACATACATAATTTATATGTACATAGCCTTTACATACCTACTCTATACATACCTAGCCCTACATATAAAACTACATTGCCTAAATATCCTACCCTACCTTGCTTATATCTACATATACCCTAGCCTTGCATATAAACTATACATAATGTAAATACCCTATCCAACCTACCTATGTCTTTTTTATACCCTGGCCTTACATATAAGCTACACTACTTAAATACCTTACCTTACATATGTAGGCTAAGTGCATACTTTAAATACCTAAATTATATATTGCCCTACCCTACCCTAATTTACTTATAGCCTACCATAAATACCTTACCCTACTTATACCCTACCTATACCCTATGCTAATTGATACCCTACCTTACATACATAGGCTAAGTGGCTTAATTTTAAATATATATACTACCTATTATAACTCATAACACCCATCATTTACCTAAATATAATTAACTAACAACAATTAAGTTAAATTAAATACTTACAATCATACTTACAATAAGTTATATAATTGGCTATTTAATTATTTACCTAAAATATAATAATTAGTGTGTAAGCAAGTAATTAAATATTAATTATTTCAAATAAATTGTTAATAATATAGAATGAATTAGGTCAAATTTGTAAAACATTTGATACAATATGTTTGTAATTATTAATCAACAATATAATTCATTATAATTATATTGATACTTTACATAATTTAAAGCTTTATAATATGGTTATAATTATTGGTTGCAACTATCATCACAAACTTACTAGGTTTTATAGGTTTGTACAAATTTTGTACAAAATCCAATTTTCAAAAGTTCATACAAAAATTGCACAAATTTTATGCATGGTTAATATGAATAATATTTATACATATTCAATATATTAAATATTCAAACAAATGACACATTTTTTTTGAATGACATACATGAATGTTCATATTTAATATTCAAAATCACATAGTTTTATCCAAATTTACATCACAATAATTACATAGATTTAGTTAAAATGTAAATTGTGCCTATTTCACATCAAAACATCACAAGTAGAAAAAACATATCATTTATATAGAAGTAATATGTATTTTTTTGTACCATTTTTACATTTTGAAGGCCCACAGATCTTGCATGGACATATTGTCTTACAATTTTCACACGGATTCTATTGAAATTATTATAAGTTTGTGATGATATAATTAAATATTAATTAATATAAAAATTTACTTACCTCTTTATCTATTTATTTATTTCATTAATGTGTATTACATAATTACTTAAAGATAGTGTTGTATGAACTAAAAAGGCTCTAGTATTGTATGTCCACATGAGATTGTTTCTCCTCCCCAAAAGTTTGTCCCATATTGTTTTTCATCATTTCCAAATCATGAAGAATATAAATCGAAGCATTCCAAGCATCCAAGACATAAGAAATAAGAAATATTCAAAAAAGGAAGGCCTTTTGGGATGAGCCAAATGAAATGTTTCAACTTTAAAGGTCGTATAAAAAAAAAAGGATTTCCTTACTTAGATGGCCTAAGTGTAGGCTTAATCTAAGTGGTTTACATCTAGGCCTAGTTTAGTGGCCTAGCTTTATGTGCAACCTAGGAAAGGACATAACATAGTCTCTTAGGGTAGGCCTAGGTTGCCTAAGCCTACATTAAGCTCCTAGACCTAGGCTTAGTTGCCTAGGCTCTAGGTTTTAGGTTCCTAGACTTAAGCTTAAGTACATAGGCTTAAAGCTCTAAGCTCTTAGACATAAACCTAGGTATCTAGTTTTAGGCAAAACTTAAATTTGATTTAGGTCATGTAGGTTTTAGGTGAAAGTGCACTACAACCCCCAAAAGTTGTAATCACAAAAACAAAAAAATTGCATTTGGTTTTGTTTTATACATATGGACATCATGTCTTAGATTATTTTTATTCATTTCAACTATATTGCTTTAACTTTAGACTTAAATTAGTTTATCCTAAAATAAACTCAAACAAACATTTACAAACTTGAACATATGAAATATATTTGTGTCAAAATAAATACATTGCTAAGTATGAAAATTTGCAAATATACTTCAAAACTAAGGTTACGAGTAGAATTTTCTAGTGAATTTTTTTGTGGTGAAATGATATTGATATAAATCAACTAAATCTAAGACCATTTAAAAGTTTAAAAATTTTGGTTGAAAATCCATTCAAAACATGTGTTTGTTTGCACTTCTTGAGCAATAAATGCATTATAAACTCTTATGTTTTTTTTTTCATTTTTCTTTGGTTTGGTAATGTGTCATGAACCATAAACATGAGGCCCTATGGGTGTTAAAATAATGTACATTAATTATATACTTTATGCACATTGATTTTATCAAATCCTTTTCATCTAACCATTAGATCAAACTTATCTTTAATTCAAAATGAGTGTTGTGTTTCAAAAGTTGTTATGCACATTCTAAAGTTTTTTTTCTTATGTTTAGGATTTCCAAAAGATGCCATCAAGATTTCAACTTAATGCATACCTCTCATACTTGTTATACATCATTTTTTTGAATGAAAAGTGATGAAAAATGGTTTACCCATAATGTGCTTTCACCTTTTTAGCCATGTGGCATAGCCTAGTTTAAATGTCATGTCATTAGGTGGCCAATGTTTAAATCCATGAGGCCTAACTTGGGTGGCCAATGTCTAAATGCCACATGGCATTTGACTAATGAAAAATTTGTTTAACTAATCAAATAAGGTTTGATTAATCACCCTACTAACCACCCACAAAACCACTAATGAATACACCTACTACCCAGGAACCTTAAAAAACCAAAAAACAACTTGAACCAAACCACCCACTCGCCTATTTGATGGGTTTTTTGTCCATTGGGGACCAACCACTATTCTAAACCACTAAGCTTACTAAAAATACACTATAGTGGTACCACCACAAAACGAATGGTTTGCACAATGGTCATTTAACCACATGTTTTCTAATAATGAAATAGTAAATGCAATAAAAATTCAAAATAGTCCTTTGTAATCTTTTTTTCATTAGACTGTACTTTTTGGTACCCTAATTGTGAATATGCCCATGCTTATATTTATTCCCATCTCATTTGTGTCACAAAATTTGTTATCATCACCAATTTAGCATGTGATGTATTAATAATAAAAGTCATATGAAATTCCTTCATTTATAAGTTCGTACATTTTACACACAAATACCATGCATTGAAAACATGTTTGACACATGGATAAATGTGTTAATGAATGAAGTATGAACCTATGAATGAATGAATGTCACATTGATTTTGCATCTTCCAATAAATTTGTGTTCCAAATGTGTTTTCAATGCATGATATTAATGCGCAAAACATACAAATTATGAATGAACAAATTTTGCATGATTTCTAGTATTAAATCATGAGATGTTAAGTTTGTGATGATGGTGCATGAAAGCACATTACAATGAACCTTTTATGTAATCACATTATAATGTTTTCTTGGGTGAACGTTTTTGAACCTAAATCATATCAACATTCAAAAATGTTTAACAATGTTTTTACATATTATGGCAAAACATAACTCACCAATAGAATTGGGAAAAAAGTTTCATTATTATGTATATCATAATCAATTAGAATATATCTATACAAAAATAATAAGTTTGTCATTGTGTATTGAAAAATGAAATTATATATATTTTAAAGTTGAAATGATTTTTAACCTTTATGAAATTTTTAGTATTTGTTTCACATGTGATTCCACTTTGAACCAAAACACTTATTTGAATGATTAATGAAACAAAATACTTAATGTAGTTTGAAATTTGAAACAAGGTTTGTTATATTATGTATACCATAAATATACCCATGGTTCCTTGAATTCAAATGACTAAATTATATATTTTTTCAACTAATAACAGATAACATTAATTTTGTGAAAATCATAATCTTAAAGTCCAAACACCGAAACTTAAACCCAAAATTAAATGCATCACATTTTGGGAGCTATATATTATAATATCATACCCAAAAAGGCTGAAAAGGGGATCACTATAACGTGTTTTTGCCTTGGTACAAATTGCACACAAACAAAAGGGGGAATAATTGTTACAATTTGCCAAATGATACTTATGAAATAATCAAATGCATTTTGGCTCAAGAATGTGTTTTGGATAATGATTCAAAAGTCTAGATTAACTTGAAATTGGTCTCAAATGATGAATGATCAACTGTGTAGTTTTCTTTTTCAACCAATACAATTTATTAAGAATAATCAAGTTCTTGCAAAATGAACGATGTTTATTCCTAATGAAAAACTTAATATTTTCCTTCCAAAATTTGCATTCTAGAAATTGGGAGCTTGAGAGTAATCTAGGTTTATATTCCTAAGACATGTTCTTTAAAAAGACCTCATTACTTTTAAAAATAGGTTCTAAAAAAAGACCTCACTCATTTTCACCATATGCAATTGAGGAACCTTATTAAGAATAATGCGAAATAGGAAATTGACACTCAAATTCAAGATGTATATTCATGCATCACAATTTTATACGAAATGAAAATGACATTTGATTGAACATAACCAAAAAAATGTAGAATAGGAAATTAACATTCATTACACCTAGGATTTAGACTCATTCATCATGACTATGTACAAAATGAAATGGGCAACATTTGATTTAACATGACCAAAGAAACAATACTTGACAAGTGGAAAATGTCAAAGTGTAACATCTAGAAACACAAAAATGTTAAGAAACTTTGTTGGATAAACCTAAAACTGAAGCTTCGAATTTTGTTCCATCTTAACGTGCATTTTTGTTTGAATATCCTTGGATTATGAAGTCCAAAACCCCAAGTTGTGTACCAATCTACAATGAAAACACCTTCACAAAAAAGAACAACACAATTTGTGGGAACCCTAACATGTTCTCCTATACACCATGGGTGATGCATATGATTGGGAGGTGGGTTGTTAAGAAATTTTGGCAACTAAACCATCGACCACAAATAGCACATGCATTCAAAATGCATATTTATTCTTTAAAAGAAAAAATATCACCTAGTAGTGAACATGGAAATGTAAAATCCCCCTTGCCCTCACTTTAATTAATTGATTTGGATTGCACTATCAAGAGGTGCTTCTCTTGACACAAAACCTTAACAAATGTCTTTGAATACTTGTGCATCAATTTTGTGAAAGCCTTTTGCATATTCTTGTGATCTTCTTCACTCTTCTTGAACTTATCCCATGTAAATATTTCATCTCTTTTGCATACGCCCAATTGAAACATACATTCTTGCAATTTCAACAATTTTTTTGAATTAAATTTTGAGACAACAAGATTTGATGTTTAGTTTGTCAAGCATTTAAATCAAAGTAACTTTGATTTGCTAGAATCTTTACCATTTTGTTTTCCAAGCACGTCAATTCTTGGGTACAACTTTCCAACACATTCCTATCTACCTCAATTACATTATGGGCATTTTCAACAATGTGAAAGGACTGCACTTGTAGCTTTTACCTATCAAACATGTAAATTTCAACAACTTTAAATGTTTCCTCAATGGTAATTTTGAGAGTCCTTATTTTTGGAATCAAGTAGCCCAATTGTGTTTTAACCCACACATGCTAGTGGCTTTAATTTTAAAACAATTGGCATAAATGAACTTTTCAAAAAAGGATCAATATTTTCATATGAAAAATTATGACCTTGTGGCTAAAACATGAATCTCCCTATAAAGAGTCTCAATTTCAAGTCTCAAAAAAACTGAAAATTAGTTGTACTTGAAATTTGGTAGCTCATTTTCTAGGGATTTTTAAAAAAAAAGGTGAATATGTAAATTTAACAAAATACTTTGTTCAAGAACTTGGCCAATTTTCTTAAAGGTGCAAATAAGCTAAGAAAAGTCATTTAAAATCTGACAAGTGGTTTGTGTTCCATATTTTTCAATCAAAAATTAATTTGAATGTGAAAAGTGATTTTTTTTATGCAAATATTTTCTTAGTATAATATGGAAACATATGATATCATTTGGGGGTTCAAGCATGGTAAATTAGATCGTTCATGTTCCTTGCAACATAAATGGAAAGTAACCATCAAGTAAGCTTTGATATTTTGAACTTTAAAAAAATCATTTAAAACAATGTTTAATATGGACATGTTCTTTGACTTTGTTGCAATTGTATTTGACAACCACACGTTTAAAATATGTATAAATAGAATTCATTGAAATACAAACAAAGGTCACAACTTATAAAGTAGGTTGCAAGTAGATGAAATATTATATTTTTCCTACTTTTAAGTTAATGTTGGACTAAAATGTATTTGCAAACTTTCATACATTTCCTATGATTATCAAAATGCATCAAACCTCTAATGTAAAAGTATGAAAAAATACAAATTCACTAATTAGTTTGAAATTTACTTGTTGTTTATATTTATTACATTAAAAAAATTCAAAATTTTTATTCAATTCAATGGTGGCATAAACATATTCATAATGACATTTAAAATCATTTGAAATTTCTTGTGTTTCTGTTGAAAACTTCCATATTTAAAATTGTATGGTTGTAAATACAATTTCAAAAGCAACTTGGTTGTCAACCGTTGATGGATGCCACCAATAGTAGATGATATATATTCACTTTACATCATATTTTTCATTTAGATTCATGGTAGTCACAAATTGAAATTGCATGTACAATTAAAATATGGGTTCATCATAATGTGATCACATATGTGACTACAAGCATACAACTATGGTGACATGTAAAATTGTCACAAGTGCAATCATAAAATGATTTAATTTGGAGATTAGTCACAAACATAGGGCCAAATTGCACAAGATTTCTTCTAGTGTTGTCATGGGACTTTTTTTAAGAAAATGATTAAAACCATAAGTTTTAGGAATCCAAAAAACTAGTTTCAAGATCAAACTAAAAGTTTTAAAAAAAAACAAAAGAAGAGTTAAAATTGGGACTAAAGGTTCCTTTTGAAATAAAAAACACACAACACTAGTATTGACTATTGTTGGTCTAGTCTTGACTTTTGGGCATACCAATCTCAAAAAGGTAAAACATTATCTTACTTGAAAATCAACATCTTCTTATTTAAGGACACTCTAAAATTGAGGCATGTATGAAAATTTGGAAAAAAACAATTTGTTCAAGAACTAGGTTGGTTCTTTTAAACTCTTGTAAAACCAAAAATCTTCAATTCTCTAAAAAAGTAATAACCACTCAACACTAGTATTGGATTTGGAACATATTAATTTGGTCTTGGTATTGGATCTAAGACTAATTATTGGATGCTATGAGGGATGTATATACCAATGTTGCGTGGGTATATTTTTTATTTCCATATATCCATTAGGTGGATAGGGTACATCATCTATTCTATTCTCAAAATCAATATACCTTAATGAAGTGCATACCCAAAGATATGTAACTTTAAATATCATATCCTATTGATAACTTTGGATATATTTAAGAAATACCCATACTTAGAGCTAGATATGTTTTGGCATCCAAGTAAAAACAATTAGGGTAAGCATGACTTAAACCCTAAACTTTATTAGTTTTATTAATTAGATCCGGGTGCCTTTTTTTTTCTTTTTCTTTTTCTTTTTTTTTTGCAACGAGCAATTTTGATTGGCCCATCACAATAACAACAGACCAAAAAAATGTAAAATTGAAACTTTGGAAGCTCCCTGAGATAGAAGTTTTTATGTGAAGATTTAGTGGCTCGCCTTTGACCCACCTATATAGGTGAAGAAGGGAGAACTCTGGGCAAAACATAATGGGTAAAATTGGGGACTATAACATATGGTAAACACTTTGATTCTTGCATTTTGGCATTGGCTTCTAGCTTTGAAAAGTATCATAAAAATTCCAAAATGTGGACTTTAAAAAAAAAAAGCAAATAAATACTTTTTTTTAAAACCACAAAAAGGGATATATGATAGGGGGATACCCATCCCCTACAATGAAAACTTTAATTTTGTATACCCCCTAACCTGATGGAACAATTTGAATGCTAATATAATACCCTTACTCGATGGGTAACTAAATTGAAAAACAATTACTTCTGTACCCACAAATATATCAAAAACAACATACCTACACAACACTGATATACATACCTACCTGATATTAAGATTGGTAGACGGGTGGGTTTACCTCAAGTAACTATGATATTGGTATCGGCATAAAGTTGGTATTGCTTCAGCTCATTCCAAATTGGTAGGGTCCTTGCTATCAGTGTTGATATTGGAATTTTAAAATGGATATAAAAGGTCTGTCATTTTGAAAAACCAGATAAAACCAGAAGCTTCAAAAAGATTTGCAATATTGGCTTTGTATTTGTCAAGTAAAAATGATGTGCAATCACTAGTAGAAAAATCGTCTTTTGCATCTTTTGCAACTTGTGTCATGCAACTACATATGTCACATGCAACTAAAAATATTCCTTACATATATGTATAGCTGAATTTTGAAAGTTATAAAAATGTTCATACCGTGATTCAAAACTCTCGAAAAGTTACGCGGAAACCAGTTTTGGTCTGGTATTTAGCCATGGTGGGATAGGTTTCAAGTATCAACACTGACATATCAAGGACTCTAGTAGGCTGGCATGACCTCAAGCAATATTAGTATTAGCCCCTTGTACCAACAACAAGGCTACCTTTCTCCTATACATAAGGGCCAGCAGGTTCACCACCTATGGTGGTCTCAGGGCATTTTACAAAACACAATACCCACATGCAAGTGCATTATGGATGATGCGTAAACCTCTAGAGATAACAAACAGCACACATCAGGTCCTATATGATCTCTCAAAGTTAAGCATGCTTAACAATCGTCTTGATGGGTGACCTCCCAAGATAACAGCACTGCAAAGACACATAAAAGTCCTCACCTCCAAACATAACAGCATTGCAAAGACACAAAAAGATCCACCAGAAATTGCCTAGTGCATTTGGATAACACAGTATAACACGTAGTTTTTCCACCGCCAGCAGCAGAGCAAGCTTTACAATTTTGGTGTTGTGCCTTGTAAAATCTTCCTACTGTCAAAGAAATTTTTTGACAGATCTTCTGCTGGGTAAAGCCCTTAGTTGAGGGCATTACCAGAATCAGGCTTGCGCTTGGCTTATTATGTTATGTAATGTAATGTATGTGTGCTATGTTCTGATAACGTTTGCCTTCAGTCATCAATCAATCACAACAGTTTTGCTGAAGATTGTTGAGTTTTGTCTTGACTGTGCATTATTATCTCATTAAATTGCATTTCAATTACAGTATTAGTTTTGATGCGGCTTCTCATGGAAGAATATCATTCAAAAGACTGCATTTGTGAGAGAGGTGGGGACATTTCTGAAATTCACCTTCAAAATCTTTGAAAATTTGGATAAACAAGTTTCTGGCATGCTCCTGACTGACTTTATCTGATCAAAAAAATAAAATGGGCATCTTGTAAGTCCCTGTTGTCAAATTCTCTCTACTGCAGTTCTTGAAGAAAAACTGGGATTTGATGTGTGGAAGGACAAGAGTAGGAGGCAATATATGCTTTCTCACTGATGCTTTCTGTCCTTGACAGCTTCTTTAATAAAATGGGGAGCACAAGACTTTGCAGAGTGAGTGTTATTGACAGGAGTAACTACTTTACAACTCAAATCTCTGAGAAGAGCTAGACTTTTGTAATCCTTGTAAACCTGAACCGATTGCAGTGGCACTTCCAAACTCACAAGCTGCTGCTAAGCTTCAAAACATGTTAGAAAGATGCCACCCCAATTCATGTCAAACCCTGCCTGCAACACTCAGAAACATCCAAAATCCTAAAGAATAATGATGATGGCTGGCTGGCAACACAGCACTGATTGGTGTATTTTTTTTTGGTTTCTGTGGCAGTGGGTTGCAATAGTTAGAAATTCGTCAAATCTGGAGCCTTTTCCTTCTTCCATTTGGTTTCCAACCAAGAGCTTGAGCTATTTGTTGCCTTAACTTTGGAGCATTTGGATGGCTTTTCAAGCTGGCTGGAAATCACAGAAGTTGTTTCATCCACTGATTTCACATGGGTCAAACAAGTATTGAAAGGTACACCTTTTGGTTCTGTGCCCTGAGATGCAAAAAGAAATGGGTGCCTCAGAACAGACACTGTCATCGAGAGTTGTGTGGAAAGTTGTAAAAGACCTAGTAGGATGCTTCAGATAGATGCACAGGTTCAAGTAGTCGATTTTCTTGTTGTGAAGAGCTGCTTGGTGGCATCCTGGCAAGGGTGAAGGAATGTTCTTCGAAAGTTAAGAATCTGTTATACATTTGTTGCTGGAGCAGTTCCACCCCAGTGAGAAAGAGAAGGAGTATGTGGTAGTGTTCGTTGTTTTGAAGACTGACGAGAGTCTCTGGATGATCTTTGGCTTTTGTTTTGAAACCGGTTCTTGATTTCCATAAGCTTCTTCAACACATCCTTCATGGTGGGTCTCTCATCGGGGATGTCTCGAGTGCACATCAAAGCCAGTCCCATAACCATGGCAATCCGTTGCTGATGAGAAGGCAGGTCTGGTAAAAGTAGAGGATCTAGCACTTGTCGCAGACTTTTTGATTCCGACACTGTTTTCCTTATCCATGCTGGAAGATTTGGTGTCACCTTCACTCTGTCATCAGGTCGTCTCCCTGACAGCATCTCCAGTAGCACAATTCCATAGCTGTACACATCCCACTTCACTGTTGCTGCTGTTGCTCCAGATGCCATTGCTTCTGCAAATTCCATGGACAGATAACACAATCATCAGAAGACATTGACATTCATTCTTGTGAAAACACAGAGCCTTGGTGAAGAAAGTTTGAATGGTAATACAGTTCTTTGAAGAAGACTGGCAACAAGAAGAAAGTTGGATAACAGAAATTGTTAAGATTCGCTCTTTCTTACCTGGAGGAATGTAACCAGATGCTCCTCCACTGGCACCAGCACCAGGAGCAAGAATTGTTGACATTCCAAAGTCGCTGATTCTGGCCCTCCATTTGGCATCAAAAAGGATGTTGCTGGGTTTCACATTGCCATGGACAAGGGGAGTTGTTGCTGCACGCTCGTGGTGAAGGTAAGCCAGTCCCTGTGCAACTCCAATTGCAACATTGAGCCTCGCATTCCAGTTGAATGTTTGCACGAGCTCTGCACCTGGAGGTGGATGCAACAGCTTCTCCAGGCTTCCGTTTGGCATGTACTCAAGAACCAGAGCTTTGATTTCCGGGCTTGAACAGTACCCAACAACCCTCACAAGGCTATTGTGCCGAACACTGGCAAGTGTTTCAAGCTTGGTGTCAGGTTCAACAGCAACATCCACTGCAGCAAGAGCAATATCCACCACTGCAGCAGCATCAGCAGGTCCAGCTTCACTCACATCAGGACTTTGTTGTTGTTGTTGTTGCAGAGGAGGACTAGGAAGAATTGTGAGCCTTTTCACAACAACATCAACATCGTTGTAGACACCTCTGTAAATGGTGCTGGCGAGTCCTCTTCCAATGATGTTTGCATCACCAAACCCTCCAGTTGCAAGCAAGATCTCTTCAGCTGACAGTCGAAGCTGAAGCTCATCTGAAACACTAGCTGAAAACTTGCTACCACTTTTAGAAGATCCTCTACTCTTCCGTCTACAGTAGCAGCAGCAGCAGCTGACCACAAGCAAGAGGAGCAGAAGCAGCCCAAAACCTCCCACAATGGCTCCTAGGAGGATCTTGTTGCGAGTGTCATGGCTGCTTGATTGGCATTCTTTGTTGATGATCACACCACACAACCCTGGATTATCAAGAAAGCTTAAAGCTGTGATGTTGTTGTTGCTGCTCTGGTGGGTGAAGTTGGGAATGAGTCCTTGGAGATTGTTGTAAGAGACGTTCAGGAAAGAGAGCATGGAGATGGTGGTGAGAGATGCAGGAATGGAACCTGATAGATCATTGTCTGAGAGATCCAGTTGAGTGAGCTTGGTGAGGTTGCCCAACTGTGGTGGAATGGACCCCTCAAGTCTGTTGTGTGAGATAATGAGAGAAAGCAAACTGCTACAATTGCCAATGGATTCTGGGATGCTCCCTGACAGATTGTTGAAAGAGAAGTCAAGGTTTTGGACAAGGACCAGATCACCCAATTGCTCAGGTATGGGACCTGAGAGTTGGTTGTGAGAGAGAGAGAGAGAGAGTGTCAGCTTCTGCAGACTTGTGCCCACAGAGGAAGGAATCACACCACTGAGGTGATTGTCTGAGAGCAGCAGCTCTTGCAAGATGGAAGTGTTGGCTATGAAGCTCAAATCTCCTTCCAGCAAATTGGAGCTCAGGTCTAGAGAACTCAGTTGTGGCAAAGCTCCTAGAGAAGGAGGGATGTCACCTTGAAGAGAGTTCTCATTGAGCTTCAGTTCTCGCAGCTCTACACAAGCAGAGAGCTCTTGTGGGATGGAGCCTGTCAAATTGCAGCTCGTCAGCTGCAAGCTCTGGAGATGGATAAGCTGCCCAACCGTTGCAGGGATCACTCCTCCCAGTGGGTTCCTTGAGAGATCCAAAGAAACCAAAGATGTGAGATTGGCCAAGAAGTCTGCAGAGATGTTTCCACTCAACTGGTTGTCACTCAGATCCAAATTCTGCAGCTGTGAACTCGACACCAGATTCAATGCTGTTGGGATGGACCCATTAAAGCTGTTGTGTGAAAGATCCAAGCTTTGCAGAGCTGGCAACGAGAAAAGCTGAGAAGGAATGGGACCATGGAGATCGTTGTTGGAAGCATCAAAGAAGGAAAGATTGTGCAAAGAAGCAAGAGAAGAAGAATCTGGTAAAGCTCCAGTGAGGTTGTTGTTGCTGAGATCCAAAGACACCAGAGATGGGAAAGAGCCAGTCTGCTGCAGCATGGGGGTGATAGGTCCAGAAAGGACATTGCCACTGAGGTTCAAGCTGGAGAGAAGAGCCAGTTGTCCCAGTGAGGAAGAAGGGATGGTGCCTTGCAGCCGTTTGTTGAAGAGATTCACTGCAAACACTCGCCTGTGCTTGCAAGTCACTCCTGGCCATCTGCATGCGTTCAAGACTTGTCTCTTCCCTTGCCTCTTCCAGTATCGCAGCGCTTCTGTTGGGTCGCTTGTTATTGCTGCCTTGAAATCCAGCAAGCTCTCTCCATCATCTAACAAGCTCTGGGTGAGTACCACACCCCCCGTTGGGTCGTTGTTGTTTCCAGTTGCCAAAGCTCTTCTGAAGACGACCCCGTCGCTGCTCCTCCTACTGCTGCTACTGTTACCTACACTCTTGATCGCTACTCTCCCACAATCTCCTCCTGGGCAGAAACTGGAAGAAGAAGAAGCTCCAGACAACAAGCACCAGCTCCCCAAGAGCAATACCAACGTTACGACAGAAATCTGGTTGCAATTCTCGAAGACGCGCAACAGCTTGGCCATGGAACCTCCTACAACAACAATCCTTTCTTCTTCTGTTTCCTTTCTTTCTGCGGCGGTTCTCTTGTTCTTGGGAATCCTAATGAACTCTCGATGGGCTTTCTTCAAAGCGTATTAATCCTGGACGTCTTCAGTATTTTGGCTTCCTCCTAAATTTCTCCTGCAACAACTTTCGTTCTTGCCTCTGAACCTAGTTGAAGAAGCTGGGAGTAGTAGTAGTAGTAGTAACTGTTTCTTCTACTTCTGCTGCTGATCGAACCGCGGTTCACTGCAAAACCAAGTCTCTCGTGTCCAGGCTTGATTCCCAAAAACATTCTGCACAAACAAATCAGCAACTCTTGCACTCCAAACAAGCACACTCACCACCTGTCTGTCGCTCACTCTTGTTTTCGCTCTAGCTCCACTCCCGCACTCACTGCATTTTCCTGCTTTTTTTCTTTCTTGCAAGCTACTTCTCTCCACCTCCCTAAGTCCTTGAATACAACAGGAGCAGCAAGAAGCCTAGACTATCTCTACCGTTTGTTGTAGCAGCAGCCAGGCTTTGTAACTGGGGCCACGATCGCTACCTTTTGTTGTAACAACTCTCTTTGCCTTCTTCTCCCCTTCTTTCTTGTAAGGTGAGTTCTACAAGCTAAAATTTGGACAAGAAATACAACTCTCTGCAACAGAAAAAAGAAAAAGAAAAAAAAACAAGAACAAGAGCGAAGAAGCAGAAGGAGTTGGGCAGAAGATGGGAGCTTGTTGAGCAGCAAAGCAAAAGCAAAGCAAACAGCGACACAAGCAAAGACAAGAGAAGAGAGGAGAGAAAAGAGAAGAGGAAAGACGTGTGTGCAACAAGACGTGTGTGCAACAACATAGTCAAACTTTGAAAGCTGCACTAATTCCATGACCCAAAAAAACAAATTTTAAAAATACAATCAAAAGGGGTTGGTGGGGGTGGGGGAGGCGGGGGGGTCGTCGGGGACGGGGGAAATTTCTCCTTAATTCCATAGCGCACCCCCAAGGGCACCCTTTTCTCAGTATTCTTATTGCTTGAAAACTCCATTAGAACCAAATTTCAAAGTTGAGTACCTAGGAGGGTGTTTTTTTACCAGTGTTGGCCAGTTCCCCAGTTCTAGGGAAACCTCTCCTTTCCCATTCCTAACATTTTTGAAGGGCTGGATAAATCCCAGTTCAGTTCCAGTCTTTTTTCTTTAAAATATGGGACCCGGTTCAATTAATTAATTTAATTAAATCAAAGTTGATTACCTTTGTGTCAAAGTGAAAAATTAAGTTGAGCACCTACCTACCAGTTTTTCACATTAAAACAGAAAGTTGAAAGCTTGAGCATACCTAAAAGAAAAGTTTTCACATTAGAAGAAACAAAAGTTCAAAGGCTTTTTTTTTCTCTCTTTTTCTCCTAGGACACAAATGGTCCTATAATTTTTTTTTAAACTCAAACTTCTTCTTATTGGGCTTAGCTTTTGGCCCAATATTTTAAACCATTTATTCTAATTAATTAATTATTCCCAATCTTAGCCCTTGAATGGTCCCAAACCAGCTCCTTTGTGAGCATTCTTATTTGGGCGAGAGATTTTCTGGGCTTGGGGAGTGTGTAAAAGTGCCATCATTCGTCCATAATAAATCCATGCTTGTTCGAGAATGTTGATTTTAAGATCCCATCTGAATGCGTCACAAGGAAATCCCCTTTGTTGTAAACCTAACATGAAAGCCAAGTCTGAATGCGGTTATGGGGGGGGGGGAGCATGAGCCCCTCCCTTATTATAAGTCGCACATACTAGAAGCAAGGACCCAACAAGGATTTCTCAACCAAACCCTTGAATATTTTGTCAACTATTTGGCACTATTATTATTATTTTGGGGGAGTCACCTGTAATGTACCTGGACCATGCTGGTCGTCAAAGCTCGAATCGAACTTGTTTTAGCCCGTCATCTTCAACTTCCCTCCAACTCAGCCTCTCCAAAAAAAGAAATTTGGGGAAGGGGAGGCGAGTAGGGGATGACTTAATAACCCAGCCTCTCCAAAAAAAGAAATTTGGGGGAAGGGAGGCGAGTAGGGGATGACTTAATAATTCTTTGGGGAAGAGAGCATCAGAAGTCATACATACACCCCCATAAAAAGGAAAAAATTGTGAACCGTGGAATTGGGAAAGCCTGCCCACAATGTCGGGTCGAATACATGATTGAGGAGAGAGAGATTTTTCATACATTCGGAGGGTTGGGTGAAAGGGTGGGAAAACTTGATGAACAAACTTTCACATGATTTTTTATATTAAAAATTGATAGTAACAATTGGGGTCTTTGTCATGTTTTTTTAAAAATTATTAGGTAAATGGTGTGTTGGACAGTTTATTATTATGGACTACATAACCGGCAAGAGCAGCCGGGTTACCGAAAAAAACGAGCCACATGAGTGGTGAGTTTTTTTTCCAGTAACTGGGCTGCTCAAACCATGGTACGAGACGTAACCATTGACTGGACGGATGAGATTTCACTTGCCCGTAACCGATGACTACTTGGACATAGTACAGATTGTAACCTGAGACCTCTCCGCCAATGGGGTGACACCATGCCACAGATTTTTTGGGAGGATCCGGTTATGAAGAACATGTGGGCTCCCCATTCTAAACAATAACTTAGAATTGTCTTGGCTGTAGCTCCACACAAAATGGAACTGGAAAGAGGGGATAGGGGGTGAAAGAGAGGGTGACTTTAGAGATAACTCTAGTATAATATTATCAAATTCTACTAAAATATTGATAACTAATCTAGTAGAATGGTAGCTAAACAACTAGACCAGAATAAGCTCACAAAACTATACCCTGAACCGTAGTATCTTCAAACTAGCTTTTTTTGTTGCAGCCTGTTCTTATGAGTCTAAAACAAACCCAAATTTTAATTTCAAATAAACTGGGTCTGTTTTCTGGAACCAGGAATTGAGAATTTTAAATTTTTATTTTAGAGTTGGACCTCAAACCAGATTCTCAGTGTTCCATTTATGTGTGGAATTGGAAGGGGACACAGAAACAAGAATTTTGAAAAAAAATAAAAATCTAGAACTAGGGGCTAATCAGAGGTTAATTAGCAATTAACCATTGATTCTAGTCCACCCAATTGCTCGAAACCCAGTGATTCTCAGGATCAGAATTTTTTTTGAAAAATCGAACTCAGAAGTAAATTCTTTGATTTTGTTTATGTGTGAAACCATAACCAAAATCATTATAATTTTATTTTTTCAATTGGAGCCAGAGGTTCTTCATAAAAGTAAAGAACCACCCAACACTGGTACTTACTACATATCCCTTTCATCATCTTTTCTCTTTCTCATGTACAGGGATCTTGCTTCTAGTGTTGTTTTTGGCAAAAGGAAAGCCCTAGGAAAGCCCTCACTTCGTACACAAGTAGGCTACGGTTAAACCTACACACCAGGGCTCCTGCTGAAGCAAAAAAATAAATTTTAAAAATCAGATTTTATAGCTCTATAATAATGCCTTGAAAATCCAAATGCTTTGGACATGCCTCCCCAGTCCCTAGATGACATTATATTACAGTACTCTAAAAACCTTCATGAACTCAATTTTGTGTCAAACAAACGCGGTGCCAGCAACCAGTTGGTGCCTGACAGGGAGGAAAACAGAACGGGAAGGAAACAACCAGGTGACAACAGACAGACAGACGGTGGTAGTAGAGGGAGACTTGTCTTCAAAATATGTCAGAAATAGAGTGTTACAAGAATGAGACTTTTCTTCATAATTTGTCAGAAATAGAGTTGCAAGTCACAAGACGCGGAACGTGAACATGTGCCCAGCCCCATCCCTCCTCGTCTTCTTCTACCCCTTTCCCACCCAAGCAAGGGGAAAAAGCCAAGTCACCCTTTTTCCAGTACATTCAGTTGGTGGTTTGACAGTTCCCCCTGCCCTCTCACCCTTTCCACTCTCCCCAACATCATCTTCAATCCTTTGAGGTAAAGAATTTGCCGTTTACAATACAATACTGTAGCCTGCATTCAGTTTTCACATTGACAAAAAAAAACAAAAAAATTCAAATAATGAATTCCTTTTCTAATTTTGAAACTATAATTCTTTTCCATCACCTACTATGCTATTGTGATATGAGTACCTAGTGAAATTATTCAGGGTGTAAGCCTATGATAATTATGATGATTTTCAACATGTTAACTTCATACTTTCACAAAGTTTCATTTCATTATTTTAGGGATTATTTCATGACAAAACTGACCATAGGGTAAGGTATGTTATGAGGAAAAAAAGGACGCGGGGAGAGAGAATATATTTTCCTTTTCTTTGGTCCTAGAAAATTTGGGATCTTTTTGCATATGCTTTGAACTCCAGAGTCCAACCTAGCCTGAAGCTCAGAAATGTATATGGTCACCCTAAGAAATCATACACATATACCATAATAGCTTGGCAGCTTTGACACTAATTATATTATTTGTAGAAATGTTTAAGTTTTTCAAAAAATATATTTTTTCAAAGACAAGGAATTTGTGAAGGAAAATAGAGAATATTTTGGAATAATAGGATTATTTTATTTTCCAACATAAAATCTTCAACATTAATTAATTTCTCAATAGACATGTGTTCAAGCTTCCCTTTTAATATTGCATTTGCATTCTATATTCTAGTTGTGGCATTTGGCATATCCAAAAGGGTGCTTACTCTTTTGACAACTTGACTTTGTGAAGCTTAGGTCATTTTATTCCTCCAACCAAAAGACATTTTATTTTGCCTTCAACTTACGCCACACACTAAAGGCAAGATTTTCTTGTTTTAATGTGTAGAATTGCACTTTCAGATCTTTCTAATACCCCAAAATTTCAAGAGGTTCTGCAGCCCACGTAAGGGGGAGAAGGGAAGCAAACACAAGCTATTAAAAGTGAGGGGGGCAAAATTGCTACATTCAAGAATACAAGTGAAAAATCAACAGAAATCAAAACATGGGAGGAAGAAGGTCCGGAAAGCAAAGGGGTTCAAATTTCCACTCACGTTAAATGTTTTCGTAATCAAGTGCAAACTATTCTTCCCTTTAAAGTATATTGCTTGGTTCTTTCTTTCTTGCCATGGACTTTGAGATTAACCTCAAATTCATTACCACCCATTTTCTCCTTGCCGTCAGTTTTACATATCATGAAAACCAAAGTTCTTGAAAAGATAGCACACATTCCTATTCAGTTCTCTCCCCCTCGATCCACAATGTGCATGTGTCTTTTTTCCTCAAATGCTCCAATGCCAGAGCCTCTTAGTATAAGACCCAAGCGACATAAGATGAAAGTTTGCATTTGGTCTTAATGTTGGAGTTTAGATAATAGATTAAACAATTAAACATAAAAGTATGCAAATGTTGAATGGATTCAAACAACCCATTTAATGTTCCTATTGCACCATAATCTTCACAAGGGAGAGCCAAGATCTTGACACACACTTACTTAACATCCCAATTAAGTTTGCAAACTTTTGTTTTCCTATTGTAGATGCCAATGAAGATCTTGGCAAGTTACTTAGCGTGTGAAGAAGTGAGAGTACATAGTGTGATTTATAATAATTAGTTCATGCGTGCATACACACTTTTCTTTTATCTTTTTAAGGAAGGAGTCACATTGATTGGCCCATCACCAATTTTTTGGGAACATGGACACCTCTTTGGACCCCAGTCACAAAATAGAAACAAATGTATTCCCCACCTATTTTCCATCTTTTCAGCTTCTATACATGAGGGTTGAACTTTGGGCAAAGCGTTTGCTATAAATCTAAGGTCTGGGGAAAAAACCAAATTCCCTCTTGTAGCAGCTGCCCATGAAGATCTTTGCAAGTCAGTTACCATCCCCATTATGCTACATAAGTTTTCAAAAAAAAAAAGGGAATTCCCTCTTCTTTTAAATGCAACTGCAAAAATGAACTTCCTGATTGCACTGACAGTCCTTGCCACTATGTCCTCCTCCTCCCTCCTCCCTGGACCCTGACCTGAGGTCCTAACCTGAGTTACCCACTGCCCAAAGCTGGACACTTTCTTCCTCCTCATCACAATGCATAATAATGGGTTACTTTACCCATCTCATATTCCAAACATGCATATAGATTTCTTCCCCCCTTACCCATATATCATCCATTCCATGGACAGATGTTCAAGAGAAAAAAATTTCCCTGTTGAACATCTACCTACCTTGTACTCTAACCAGCATTGAGCTCAGTGTCACATTTAATTCCTTGCACCTATTCTAGTCATCTGCCTTGCCTGGAAAAAGGACTTGTACATACAATTAACATGTACAAATCCATTCCAGGCCAGGCTTTGCCTCCTTTTTCCTTCTGCATTCATTGAGAACTTTTTGGGGCGTGCACTGTTTGCAGTTGGACAAGGGACATTCATCATCCTCTGGAACAGGATGGATGATGACCGGAGTTGGTCTCCTCTCCCCTAGACCCTAACCTAGGGGAGTGGAGACTGTTCCGCAAGGACTGTGCATTTAGCACTTTCAATTTTGACATGTGATTCATCGTGTCACTCTGATTACTAAAGTGGATAAACATAAGACTTTTGTACTAAATGCATTTACAAGGTTCATTTTCTACAAAAAAATTTGTGTTGTGTGTGCATATATATTTGTGAGTGTGTACACCAATGTTGTATGTGTAAGTGTATATAGTTGTATATGTGGTGTGTATAGTCTATGTAAGTGTAAATGATCATTTACACTTACACAGATTTTTTCTGTACAATTACACTTACACTGCCTACATGTAAGTGTATTTTTTTACACTTACACACGGGCATTATAAATATATATAAATTATATTTACATGGCCCCGTGTAAATATATGGAGTCGTGTAAGTGTCATGTATTAGGGTTCAAAGGTGAGGAGGCTAGTTGCTTGGTGCAACTACTTCCCATTTTGATTTTGCGCCATCGCCAAGGAGCTGCAAGAGTTCCTTCATTGTCATCGCTTCAACTTCAAGTGAATATGATTTACCCACCCCTATCGACATGGTTTTTTTTTACTGTTGTTTCTTGTTTTGACATTTTTCTATGACATTGTCGAGTTCCTTTGGTCTTGCTTCCTTTTTTCTCATTATTTGCAGGTGTAGGAGTTCTGGCAAAGAGTTCACGACATAAGCTTGCAACCTTTGATGAGTTTGTTGTTCACAAAGGTGAGCAAGACCTCTCTCACTGCCCCCCCCCCCCCCCC
>Ga0116231_10001750_pt1 | contig 45083 bp, 39 predicted proteins | sample S1TSphgellanicum_2_FD_89695 | JGI IMG/M metagenome (GOLD analysis project Ga0116231, IMG submission 89695) | Host-associated microbial communities from peat moss isolated from Minnesota, USA - S1T2_Fd - Sphagnum magellanicum MG | ecosystem: Host-associated > Plants > Peat moss > Unclassified... | reverse complement strand
GTCCCATTTTGTTATAGGCTCAAAGTTTATTGTCCAAACTCCATATTTTTATTACCAAAATCTTATAATTTATTTGTTTTATTGCCAAGTGAATTTTGAAAAGTAAAATAGTTATTTGAGACTTGGGTGTTGGAACCTAGACATGTAGTATAATTATTTTTAAAATGTTGTTTGTTTGCATCATCTTTGAAGCTACTTTTTCAAAGTGTAACTAATTGATTCCTTTGCCCTACCTAGCTAGACATTTATATTATGAAAAGAGGGCCCAATTTTTTTTAAACGTAACAAAAATGTTGTCACATTAGAACCTTTTTGAATTTTTTTGGGATTTTTTATTATCCATGTTTCACCATCAACATGGATGTGCAAAGTCAATGACATATATTAATATTTCTCGATATATATGATGGTTTAATCTATCATACTTTGGATTATGAACTTTTTCAATCATTAATGTGTATAGGAATAAAAACACACATTATAATTAAGAATTACGTTCAAGGTCCTACCTTTATTTTGTCTTGGGTGCTACACCTTAAAAAATTTGGACCCAAGGAAAATTAACTAATAAATTTCTTTTCATGCCCATGTTACCTTTATTAAAATAATGATTTTGTGCCTTTTTCAAGCCTAACAAGTTGTGCAACTTAATGCCTTTCCCCTACCCACCTACATGAACATGAAAAATAATAATTTTAACATCTAGGATTAATGATGATGAATAAGTAAAACCAAATGGGGATTTTAACTAACCTTGTCCTTGAGGCAACCACATTACACTCATGATATTAATGTTGTAGGTTTATATTATAAAACACATAACAAAAAAGATTAATATATTATTGAACATGTGTAACAATTTGGAATGAATGTAATGATTATAGAAGACTCAAAAAGCCACTCTAAAACATCATGATTTCATTGTGATTTCAGTTTTTTAATGACTTGAAATGCATTGAAAACAACATGGTCAAGAACAATATTTCTTTGTACACCTTTTTGTAATGATATAATGTGACTTTTTTTGTCATGGTTGTTTTTGGTCAATTATAATAACCATGGATTTATATACCCTCATTTTTGTAACTAATCGCAATTTGCCACCTCTCCTAATAAACAAACTCATTGTTTTTTAAGTACTCACCCTAAATAACAAATATGGTTCATGATAATGTGTTTACACCAATTTGAAAATTTTAATTAATTTGGTGCATAAATAATGATGGTGACTAAAGCCTTTTTTATAAGTGGCAATAACCAATGACAAACAATGTAACAATTGATGTGTTTTCTATAAAGCCAAAAAGGAATGTGTATTACATCACAAATTTAACATGTAATGAATTAATAATGAAAATCATGCGAAGTTCGTTCATTCATAAGTTTGTACATTTTACACACGAATATCATGTGTTGAAAACACATTTGACACATGAATAAATGTGTTGATAGATGAAGTGCAAACTTATGAATGAACAAATGTCACATGAATTTCACATCTTCCTATAAATTCGTGTATCAAATGTGTTTTCAATGCATGAAACATACAAATTATGAATGAACAATACTTGCACAATTTCCATTACTAAGTTATGAGATGCTAAGTTTGTGATGTAATGCATTAGCAATATTGGATGATGGGATGGCACCATCTTTTAATTGCTAGGTTGCTTATAAGCTTGCCATGTGTAATGATGGGGTTGGGAAATTGTTTTTGGCAAAAAACATAACTTATTTGTAGCCTTTCAATAATTTTACTTTAAAACCTAGTTTTAGGCGAATGGTAGGACCAACTTGTATGAAAAAAATTCCAGTAAAAAACCGTCAATGGTGAAGGTTGTCCTCATGGAACAAATAAATTACAATTGTTTAATACACAAACTAATTTTTTTACCCACCTCAACTCATTTCACCCAATTTGATACACCTCTAGGTTTATCAAATGGTATTGTGGGTAATTTAGAAGCCTATTGACTTTTAATTTTATGATGGATGACAATTCAAGGTGTGTTCCCTAGTTCTTATACTAAAAAGGGGCATGGGAGCTCCAACATGAGACAAAAACACAAGATTCTAAATTGGATTCATTATCATGTCAAACTACACAAACCAAGAAAAGAAAGTGAATTAATGTAGTTTGTACCAAAATGGTGCATGGAAGAACCATAAGCAATTCACAAGGATTCACAATTTTTGTTCCTTTAGTATATTTTGCAATTCCTTGCAAAGGATACATTAGGATGGCACTTTTCTTGATATTCCCAAACAAGAGTCTTGAGAGTATTAAGTTATGAGTCTTACCACTTTTAGGGTTCATAATTTTATTCTTTCAACTTTGATTGGATAACTTTGAAAATTGTAGCCCTTGAAAAAAATTCAAAAAATGTATGTGGCTCCCAGATTGGAATTGATTTGACCTTTTTTTGGGTAGTTTAGTGGTTGGGAATCATTTTGGCAATTTCACTTTAACCAACCATTCAATGCCCATATTACTTATGCAAGTTAGATTTTAAATTTGGGATTATGACCTGTTTTAGACATCTCCTCTTCAAGACTATTGCAATGGTCCAAAATGGGTCCAATTTGGATTATAAGATTTGACTTCACAACCTTCGATGCAAAATTTTGAAACACCTCACCAAGATTCCCAACTCCCAAAATTGGGAATTGATTTGGATTCATCTCTTGCATTAGATCCCACACTGAAGTGGAAATAATATATTTGAATCCTAATACTTGCTTCCCTTGTCATGTTCTAGCTTTATTCACAAGCTTAAACTAAGGTCATGACACAATTTTCCAAACAAAAAGCCCAAATCACCAAAAGTACCTTTGTTTAAACTTTTGATATATAATTTCAACATAAACATCCTAACTTTATACAAAAGGAATGTGATTTATTCATAAGGAAAAAAACACAACTTCCAAGGATTTAATAGTAATCATTGCTACCATTTATAACTTTTCAATGTGATTGAAGTTTAGAAATGAAACCTTGTAAACAATTGATGTCAAGTTTTTTTCCCCTTGATTACTATTTTGTTATGCATGACAATAACCTTAGGAATCTCTGTTGGGTATTTCCCATGCATTTTATTTCCATAATATAAAATATAATTCCTTCACTTTTGTTCATTAGCCTTGAAATCACCTACATCTTCACATGTGATTAATTAATCCAAAACCAAAAGATTATTTTACTTAGGTCTTCTCATTTAACCCTAATGAATATATTATTTCCAAAAACTCACAAAGAAAGCTTTAACCTTATGCTTGTCATGGGTTTCTTTTGTTGTTGAAATTGTGTTCACATTTTTTGATAATTAGATGCAATTAGCATATGAGCTCCACCTTTTCCACCAACTATTCTAACATTTTTAAAAATTTGAGATCTTTTTCTAACTTTAGTTTGAATTCAATTTATATTGTAAGGGATCATCCCATCAATATGGTGTTTGATGAAAACTTGGTGGTAGATTGCATCTTGCATTAGTACCCAAACAATACACTAACCAATTGAACCTCCATGTTTTTCCATATTTTGAAACCCTTGCCATAACAAAAATCACATAGTTGACATTTCTAATCATCCATTCAACTATTACATTACATCTAAGCCATTGAGGCATAATAGAGGATTAGTAATCATCACACTTTGTTTCAAATTTTACTACATTCATTATTGTTGTCAATGAATAACGAACATAGGAACTCAAAACATGCAAATGATAATGTTTGTTAGAAACTTGGCTATAAGTAGCATTATATAACCTTACATACTACTTTGGTCTTTACCACTACATAGAGTGGTCGATGGCCATTAACACATATGTGTTCCCTATAGAAATTTCAAACAATTATTATATGATATCTAATGTTATTCAATAGAATATTCACATACATCTATATTTTTCAACTCTTCTATTTCATTTTTCATATCATGAATTCTTTTCACAAACTAGCATTTCTCACAAGCTTTGAATTTTTTTTTCACATGACACATCCTATTATTCCAAAAAAATGTTTACATGCCTTGGTTGGTGTACATTATTCACATGGACATCCAACAATTTTTAATGTCTCTTTTATTTATTAGGCATAGTCAAGTTTTGAAGATTGTGACTTTCACCTTGTCAACAATAATTCAAATTTCCTCCCAATTTTTACATGACTTTAAAGCTATAATTTTTTCATGTTGTCCCTTGCAATAATGTCAAGCATTGATGATCCTCCCAAAAATCAACGTTGTTAATAAAATCCCATTCCACATCTTATTTTTCATAATTAAAAAATAATTTAAAATTTTAATTATACGTGGCTTATCCATTGCACATGTTATGGGTTAATTCCCATTATTAATGTTGGATGCAATGTCCATAGTTTAACTTTTCTTCAACAACCAATTAATTGAAAATTTGGAATTTCCATGTAAGTAGTCGTTTCCAATGTAGTTGTGGAAAACATATCCAATAGCCCATTTATAATTTACTAATTATAAATTATATGTATTTTGGTTATTTGCATAAGCTAACCTAGGCCTATCCTAGGCTAATATAAGCTAACTTGGGCCTATTTAGGTTGGCCTACCTAAACTAATCCATGATGGCTTCGATTAAACCACATGTAAGTTCTTTGAATTTATTGCTATGAATTGTATAATTATAATTGGAATCATATAGTTGTCTATGTGATTATAATCATATAAACTATAGTAACTAGTGTGCATAAACAATTACATGACTAAGTTTGGATTTTAAGGGGATTTTAGTCACAAAATTGTCCTAATCATAAAAACCATGTTTTGGCATAATGTCTTACATTTATTTTTACATGATCATAAGATAGGTCCCCCCATCTTTGGTGGATCAATCCAAAACATTTTTTTCAAAATTTGACCTATTAAACACAAAGCTTTCACTGGAAATAATAAATTAATATTTCAAAGACTTTCAATAAATGATTTTGTTCACACAAAAAAAATGTTATATTATGTCAAATGAAACAAAGATGTTTTCATTCATGGATACATTTTACAAAGTTTCAATAATAACTTAATAAATTTTAAAATGTCCACAGATTGGTCATAATTCATAGAATAAAAATCTCTTGGATGAAATCACATTGTTTGGGGGGGGGGGGAGATTGTTATCACATTATATTATTTTCAAGGTACACCATGTTTGAACTTCAACCATACCATTATTATCAAATATTTTCACAATGTTTTTACACATTTTGGTAGGTCAAAACCCAAAAATTCAAATGGAAAAAAAACTACACATTTTTATTTCATATAATGTGATGTTAAACAACATTTGCACCAAAAAAATGTACATCACATCATATTAAAAATGAAAATATACTTTAAAAATGATTTAAATGATTTATAAGATGAAAGCACACTATAGGGGGCCCATTTTAGGTGAGAAAATGTACTCATTTTTGGGGTATATTGGGGTATATTTTTGGGGCAATTTTTTTTTTCATTTAACTTGTTGATAAACATATTCGATGGAATTTGATACAAAGGCCTTTAAAATAATTCTTGTCATCTTTCAAATGAAGTAATTTTCTCAACACACTTATGCTCATTTGAATGAAAAATTTGTCCATATGTTTTTTAATGAAATCACATGGATCAAAATTTTCAATTGTAATTACACAATCAATTCATATTCAATATATGATTAAATACTTCATCAAGTTTTTTAATTATTTGAATCAATTTAAAAGTATATTTGCACTTTGCAATATATCATGACAACATCTAAAATTTCACAAATATACTCTTTAATCATTTAATATTAATCAAAAAACATAATTTCCTTTAAGAATTGCATTATTTGGCTATTGAACCTTATTTTGAGTATAATTTATGAAAACCTCTTTTAATATTGGCTTGGTGGAAGTTGAAAGTTGCATAATTTTGAAAAATAGTATTTGTGACTACATTTTTTGGCCATTGTAATGTACTTTCACCCTATAGTCTTTATGAAATTTGTAGTATTTACTAAACATTACAATTCCATATGATTGGAATAGCTTTGTGAACTAGATGTGAACATTTTGATGATTATCATATCACAAATTAGTGTTTTTTAAAACAATGCTCAAAATGTGTTTGATTATGATGTTTTAAGTTTTTATTGTATAATTTTTTTAAAGAACAATTGAATGCCATATCAATTTGACCAATTAGACATCATTAATGTCATTTTAAAATGGCATTTTAAACATGTAGGATTCTAAATTTTCATTCCCATCATGATTTTTTAGATGGTGACTACTTCTATTCATCAAGTCGTTAAAATCACCATTGTGGTTCACATTAATGTCTTTCCAATGCTCTAAAGATCATGTCATTCGGGGGTGTTTTAATAACCCAAATTTGACATTCTAAACATTGTAATTCTAGCTCTTAAAGTGGGAATTCACCTTGGGAGTGCGGGGGTGCTTCCCCTTGATTTTCACACACCCACTTGGTATGAAAGTGTGTTTCACTTTGTTGGGTGCACGTTGCATTTTGAACTTGCACTTGATCACATTTAAAAGGATACTTTTGACTTGTTTCCATCTCAAGAAAAGATTTCTTCATCAATATCAAAAGTTGGTTGCAAACCCAAAAACTAGATCACAAATTTTTTACAACATACCTTCAAAGTGTAAAAGATTTTTAAAATATAAGCTATGGATATTGACATCATTAACAAATATCTTCATGATCCATCTTGATCGTTTTAAAAAAATTGCCTTTATAATTTTAGAAAATCTACTTGTAGCATTTTTAATGCCCAAAATCATCATTGTTCAATGAAAAACTAATTGTTCTTTACAAATGCCATCTTCTCAACATTTCATCACATTGTGCATATAACTATTATATGTTTCCAATTTATTCAGAACATTGGTGATATATATGTGGCAACCAATATGAATGAAAAGTTTGTTTTCTTTATTAATTGTTTGACCTATAGTCTTCACATTCTCCATTAGTACATCATCATTTTGTGGTGATGAGATCAATGTTTTCTCTTCATTCTTTTGATGTTGCAAAAGTGGAAAAACATTTCATGAAAAAACATGTTTTTTCCAAGGTTAGTTTTAAATTGTTTTCGGCAAAATGGCAAACAATTGCTACCAAAACGATAGTCAATAGGACTTACTTTTATGTTTTGTCAAATTTTCAAATCCTTGTGACAAAAGGTGGAAGTATCAATGATACAAAGGCCTTTGTTTTGGATAAAATGGGCCCAATTTGCCACATTATGGGGGAAAAAAATTCTAAAGTTGTATTTTTAAAAATAGGCTCAAAGATATTACTAGAATATATGAAGAATCTTAAGTTTTTTCCTAATGTCCTTTTTGACCTACAACTAAATTTTGTTGAAAATTAAATATGAAAATATAATTTTTTAATTTTAATTTTCTAGAATGGAACATAAAAATATGATGATTTTACTCTCTCTCTTTTCTAACTTATTGTGGTTGAAACCTTTCAAAATCACTTCATTTTCAAGTTTTTCATTTTCAATTTCACATTTTTGGAAAAAGATTACTAATAAAAAAAATTGTTTGATGGGAACTTATGTACATATTCAAAATTGTCATTTTACATTTTTCCTTCTTCATCATGGGTTCAATTTGTTTTTCCCTTTTCCCTTTTGCTCAAAAGGAAATCCAACTTTTAGGGTTGGTTATAGGTAGGTAGATGGATAGATAAATAATAAATGGGCAAGTTGTAACTAGATGAGTGTATTAGAATATTCACCATTTACTTACGTATGACCTACCTATTAATTACCTACCTTCTATCTACATATATAATGATGTGTGAAACAATGAATTGTTTTTTAATGTTTTGACATTCATTGGTTGGCATCCCAAAAAGGATTTAACATTAAATATCATTACAATAGGTAGGCTAGTAAAAAAAATTTGTAATTTTGTTGTTGTTTAGTATTTGTAGGAGTAGTAAGTGGTTTAAATCTAACAAACCTAGTCCAAAACGCTTGTTTTTTGTTGTTTTTTTCCCATAACTTTCCTACACAAACCTTTGTAAAGGTCACAACCCCAAAACATTTGGTGAAACTTTGCATAAAAAAAACACTAGTCTTAAATAAACATGTGCATGTAATTATAATATGTTCAAAAACATTATTACATTATAAGGGCAAAAAAATGGTAAAGCAGATAGACAAAGTAGTATGCCCACAATCTAGTTTACATTTCAAACAATTTTAAACATAGACATAAGAAAGTGGATAAAATCTTTTGTAAGTATGAATATAAAACCATCCACATTTACATTAAGTTTGTGGTAAATTAAATGAAAATTTTGAAGAATTATTTGTAAATAATAAATTGGTCAATATGGCGTTTTAAATGATTTTTACATTAAAATTTTGATACATTATGAATATAATATGCACAATCTGAGAGCACATAAGTATTTCCTAAGTGTGTGTTAACTCAAGGATTTTAAAAATCAATATTTGATTTATTTTGGTTTACTTGCAACAAATTTTGTAAAACCTAGACATTTCTGCAAATAGAGTTTTATTTTTGAAATCTACTTAAATGCATATTAAAGATGTAGTTCTTCAATTTTATTATAATAATATATATATATTATCCTCATATTAATCCTTGAATAAAATAATACTTTCAATTTCAATACATGAAAACTTTACATATGGTTAGTTGTAATTTTTTGTGACAAAGAGTAGTAATTGTTTGTTTTACTTATGAATGTGTGGTGCATTGGTTAAAAACTTGGTATTTCATAATGGAGGTGATCAAGGGTTCAAATCCTTATCCTTGCAACATATCTACATGCCTAAAGGGTTAAATAAGGTAGGTTACCTATACATTAAACTAGGTTAAACATTTGTTTAAATTCACTAGGTAGGGTAAGGTAAGTAAAGGCCATGTGTCATGTTTAAAGTTGTATGTTTGTAGTCATGTCCAATCATATGTCTAGTCATGTCTATAGTCATTTGTTAATCATAAAAACATTCATGGCATTTACAACTACAACCATGTAGTCACTAGTGGCACATATGATTGCAAATGTAATCACGGATGTAATCATGAAAGATGTGTTTTGGCATAGTGCCTATTAATTTTATGTTTATATATATATAAGCATTTTGCAACTCTTCAACCACCTTTCTTTGCCTTGCAACTTCTCCCATTATTTCTTATCTATGTTTTTGCATGTATTCTTTGTTCCATCAATAATCAACTAATATACAAATGAATATCAACACCATGCCATTTGCGAATTTGGATCAATCCATGTTCAACATCCAACATACTTCCAACTTTCACCAACAAGTTGAATACAAAAATCGAGTCATTAGAATAGGATGCGAATAAGTTCATTAGGAATTTCACTAGGTTTTGGGTGAAATTGGGACAATATATCAATAAACAAGAGATTAAAGAATTCATTATGCCCTTAGTGAACATAGACTATTTGCTATAAACATAATGATGGTTGATTTGAACATAATGATTTCATTAACACTTGGTCAAATAGGAAATTTTCACATGACAATGGATTTAGGTAATATTTAATGTCATTATTATATATATTTTTTCTTAAAAACATATAAACCATATACAATCAACATATGGCTTACATATAATTGTTGGTATCAAGATTTGAACCTTGGTTTCTTTGAAGTCAATTCATTATTTTTGACAACCAACTAACTTTTGACATTGCGATTAAAAGTGTGAATATTACATACATAACAATTACATTAATTTATTTTACAAATCTAAATTTCACGTATATATTTTTATTTCATATGATTTTCAAATAAAAAAATGAGAATTCATTCTTGAAGTTTTTTCAAAGGTTTACACATGTATAATAAATAAATGCACAAAATTCCAAAACATTTGAATGTTTTTGTTTAGCAACAATGGACATAAAATATTATTTTGTGAAAAAAAATGTTTTGATAAGTTGCTACCTTTATTTAGGAAAATAAGTATATGGCTAACACAAATAATATATAGAAATAATCATTTATTTTAACTAATATAATAATAATATTACTATTATTTCATATTAAATCATAAATTATATGTGTATACATTTGGTTGTATATTGGTTATTCAATATTAATTATTAAATGTATAATTTATATCATACATTACATATATAACAAAATGTATTAAAAATATAAATATAATGATTTTTTACATAATTGCAATGTAATATGTGAATTAGTGACAAGTTATAAAATTTTATCCAAGATTTTAAGAATTATTTGAATTATAAAAAAATGATGTTAATGAATTAGCCTAATGAATGTGGACATGAATAACTCAAGTCTCATGTAAGGTGTAATGGTGTGAGGATATGGTTACTTCATTCACCAGTAAGATCCCATAATGAGTTGGATTAGTGAACTACACCCACATTTGTTAATAATGTGTTATGAATATCAATGGTCATAATCAATGTAAGATTGTGTTGGATTGGATTTCTCCGATTCTCATTTTTAACCTATGAATTTTGCACTATAATTAGGTCATAGTCCCAAATGTGATTATTTAGGATTCAAAGTTAACAACACAATGCATTAAATACCTATTTCCCTAAGCACACTTGCAAAATGAAGATCACTATTTCAATGTCTAACAATCCTTCAACTAATTATTAACAATTTCTATTTGTAGTTGCAAGGTTTGGTTTTCATAGTTTTTTCTCATTTTGACCTTCTTCATGATGTCAAGTCTTGAAATTGCAAATTTTGATGGTTTTTTATTTTATTTCTTCTTCCAAGTGATCTTTAGTAAATTTCCTAAATATTTGAAATCTCAAGGTATTATCAAAATGTCCTACATGCGATAAGAAAATGTCCCTTGTATCAAGTGAAACAAGATCTTGCATTGAAATGGACTTCTACTTCCTTGTAGGCACCCTTGGGCTATCATCTACAGTTCTCAAACCTTCTCCAAATCTTTTATCATCGCTCCAACATGTAATCTTATCTTCAATATGAATTGGTACACTTTTGTTTGTGACTAGAGATTTTGGAAGACATCATGCTTACTTCCACACTATATATCTATTAATTGTTTTAAGGTGAAATTCATTCTCTTATTCCTCATCTTCAGCTTTGTTTACTCAAAATTGAATCACTCCACAACTTCATCTCCAAGATGATCAGCCCAACAATTCAACTCCCTTTATCCAATGACCAACCAATGAGCAGCTACAACAAGCTCATTCGGTACACACCTTTAGTGGCGACTTGTGACAATGACCCAAGTTGCCCTTGCCAACATGTGAGGCCTCATCAAGCTCAAGGTAAATGAATGCAAAATGCCAATCCACACAACACAAAATTGTCATTGAGTACAAACACAAGACATGCAAGACAAGGAAGAAGGGCCAAAAGTTCTTCCCCAAAAAGACATTCTAGCCGGATGAAAACATATATTCCCACCCTCCTTCATTTCATCACATGTTTTCTATCCACATCTAATTGTAAACCTTGTAACTTTGAAAACTTAAGAAAAATCTTGATCAAAAACTTTTGTTTCCTAAATGGGTGCTACTTACTTACTCTTTTTAGGGTCACCATTTTAGTAGGTAATTTTTAAGTGAATGGGAACTCACCAAAGACCAGTTTCGAGTTTTGTTGTTGTGTACCAAAAGCCAAATCAATCAAGCATCTTGGAATGCAATTATTATACATATAGGAATTGTTGTACTTCTCTTTTTCTAGTTTTGTGTGCTTTTGATGAGAATGTGATATGATTCCTCCTCCGGGAATATGGACTCTGAGACATGACCACTTTTGATGATTGCATTCCATACATTCAGTCTCCAGCACAATTCATTTTTGTGAGTGTGGAGGTCCTGGAAATCCATGATAGTTATACACTTTTTGGTGCCATTTTCCGGGCTCCAAATGCTCACTGATCATGAAATTTTCAACTGAATGTTGATAAAGTCTTTACTTAGCTATATATCAGTTTGGAAGAATGCAATTTGCAAGAAAGTTCAACACTTTGCAACTAGCATAGTTCATCGTCAACAAGTTAACTTCTTGTCATTCCTTGCTACTACTGTTGTGCTCTTACAGTTGACATCAAATTCAGTGATAATTTGGACAGTTTTGTAAAAGTTCTGATTTTGCCATTTTCTTGAACCTTGCTAGAGCTCAGATTTTGGGGATTTTAGCATTCCCTGGATTTGGTGATACCTACCAGAGTTTCTATGGGTAGTAATGTCTTGTCAGTGTAGTAGAAACAGGGTATATTGGGTGGTGGGTGTATATAAATATATAATTTGGATCATTGGGTATTGATAGAATTACAACTATTTGAATTGAATTCTATAACAACAAGCACTTGTGATTTGCATCCATGTGTTTTGGACTTTCTTGTAAATCCAACTGTTTGATGCTGATGGCCAAATTTGATATTGGTGTGCCAATACCATGGGGGAGGTTGCAAGATGTCTTGGTTGAAGAAATGATCATATATTTATTTGCTCAATCCTTTGCCTAGATCTGAACACCAAAGTGATCACTCCTTGAACTCACACACTTTGTTGCACTTTGCTTTGTTGAATCCTGTGAGGGACTAAATGAGCAAGCACTGTTGACAACTCTTGGCACTTGTTTGCTCAACTTATACTTTGTGTGCGGTGACCACTACAAAGTATATATGGATGTCAGTGAATATAAGACTAAATCAACTTCACGGAAAACAAAAATCTGCAACAACCAGTTGATGTCCCAACCCACTGTTACTGTTCTCTTACACTAACAATTCTGAGTTTTAAACTTGATGTACCTTACGTACACACCCAAGGCTAGGCATTGCATCTGGAGAACTTGAGACACCTAGTTGGGGAAGAATCTCCAAAGGTCACAAGTTGTTCACTAGTAAAAAGGAAGTGGTTTTGAAGTGTACCCATCAAGTTATGTGGTGGCCTATCTAGACTTCCAGCTTTCATGCCACAAGTATTTGAAAAACAGCCAAAGGTACACACATGTGGGCTCTTTTTCCTTATTCATTTTGGCCTCTTCTCTTCAGAAGCTTGCAATCCTCTTTGCAATAAGAAGGTGGGGAGGGTGGGGAAAAACAAAAAGAGTTGTAGTACGCTTCGTTGGTTGGTTGATTGAGTACATGACAGATGAGAAAAAGCTTTTGTGCAATGCTCATCTTTGAAAGCATAACCCAAAAGTAGGAAACACGAATTGACAGATAAGATCAATACATTGATTTTTTGGTCACCCATCACTGAGGCTGAAGACGGAAAAAACTCCCAAGTCCTCATTTGTGACCCTAAGTTTCAATTCACACATCATAACACTTTACACAAAGTATTGCGAAGAGGTTTGCCATGCATGAAAAGGGCTACAATTTGTGGATATTAGGAGTTGGTTATTCATTACACTAGTGTGCATTCCAATAGTGTGGAAAACAAACATATTTCAATGCCTTCAAGTCTCAAATAGGAGGATTCAAAAATCTAAATTTTGTAATATCATTTTTCATACCTATTTGAAAAAAATTGTCCATTTTTGAGACTTCCCATGATCATCATGCATACACGTATAGTAAGTTGGCAATTTTTTTTAGACTTGTTTTATGAACACACCACACAAGAAGTTCATACACATGGCAAAAAATATCCACAAAATTGGTCATTTCTCTTGCATACATTGCACCCTAAAATCCGCACTTGGTTGCATGAATTGTCTACTAATGAAGGGCCATCCATCCACCCTTGAAAGGATGCATTTGTAATAATTTTGATATGTGGGTACTCACTATGTGTCCTCTAGTGGCCACTTTGGCCCTGGGCAGTGATAGCAAACTGGGCTACTTGTGGAAAATTTGGCCCACATGTTGCTGCTTTAGGTGCGGGCGTTCCCAGAATTTCATCTTGACCAACTTGCCCACATCTATGGCCAGGCCATGATGATCAACGACATTATTGTCATCACTTTTTCAATGCTCCAAACTCTAGGAGGATCAATTTCATCAAGAGATCCTATTTTTAGCATGTTCTCAAAGTTTTTACTAGCACAATTTGTCCATTGTCTTGTTTTTATTGACTTACACAAGGTGTGGACAAGGTGTTTTCATTGACTCCAATTTGGTTGTTTGAATGTAGCTTGATGATTTTGGGTTTGAAATCAAGAGCTTCTCTTGCTTCTGGAACTTATGATTCTTGACGTCATCACCTCACAATTTGCTCCTCTCAAGCTTGATTTACTTGATTTTCTATGTTTTCACTCAATATTTTTTTTGTTCAATCACAAAGTCCAAACTCTTGAATGGGCTTTAACTATTTTTACTATGTTATTTCTTGAGCTGGATACTTTTGAGTTTCTGCTCCCTCACTCAATCTATTTGCTCTTTTACTCTCTCAAATGGCATCATGCATTTATTATGATTTCTATCAACTAGTTGTAGGTGCATCCAACAATTCAAAATTTTCTTTTTTGTGCCCCCATTTGTTGGTTTGTTTCTTCAAATTTAGTTTTGTAAAATAGCAATGTTTTAGATAATTCCATTCGAAATCCTCGACCCTTTTTCTCTTTTATTTTCTCTATTCTTCTCTGCACAAGTTGAAAATTCAGCAATGAATACTAATGATATAACTAAGGGTTGTAGTGGTTTTAGAACTTCCTACTACATAAGATCCACCCCTTGGGAAGATGCTCTCATTATCTTACTAGTCATATACTAGCCAGATACCTATTGTTGGCATCATTCATAGCAAAATCTTGGTGACCCATTTATCAGTTGACCCACTCCAATCCACAATGCACATTATAAGTTCTCTCCCATGTTCCCCCATTTTTTCACTCATGGGATCTGCTTCCATGATCGATCCTGGATACATTATGCATTTGGGCATACTCTCTTTTGGCCTCCCTACATACATTGAGATGTGCTTCCCTCTCACCCCACCTCTTCTTCAGAGTTTGACAGGAAAGGAAAGAAGATGCAGCAATATATATATATATATATATATATATGCTTGTGCAAATTCACAAAAGGTGCTCATTGCGATGACCTTTCTGACCATGATTGAGAGGATGAGGCATGAAATAACAAGTAAGTTTGTTAACCTACATACATGTTGGCCTTTATCTTTATCTTCAACTCAACCTAGCATCTTCCATGTATGTAAGTAAGTAATGCCATGAGGTCCAGAACCTTGAAATCTACTCTAGTTTACTGCAGCAACAACTCCCTCCTAAGAGCATTGCGGTGAGCAGTATGTGACCCTGCAAAAATATTTTTCACATCCAAGTTTAGTAATTTACTTTTTTGCAGCGCCACCCATGAAACTGAAACTGGGACAGCAAAAATGTTGGGGACTACTAATAGGAAACCACCTGGATCAATCATTACGATGGGCCAATCAGAAACACTGAGGAGCAGTCAAATCATATTTATTATGCTCTTTTGTGCAGGTGAAGAGCGTTGCTGTGCCTTTTACACGCCACTACAAAGTGTGCAATTATGCTGAGCCAAAACCATTTTCCTGAACCAAACAGCCGGATTTTAACAACTTTTCTTCATCTAATTTTACTATTCAGGGTCACATACTGAAAACCACCGGACAGGCTCTAACAACCTGAGAGCATCCGCATGGATAAACATGAGAATTTGGACAATATAAAGTGTGAGTTTATTTATATGCCACCACCTGGGCTAATCATAAAAACCTAGCATTTTTTTCTAGTGTACTTGGAGAGTGCCTTACGTGGTGCAAAAAGCCAATGGACTTTACTAAAAAATCTAATGCCCATGGAGACGGGCTTTCAGCTTTTGGTAAAGCTCCTCAACTTTTTAAAATGTTCTTCCCTTGATACCCAGTGGGTATCTAGCAGGTATTATCAGATTTTTATATTAAAGACATCAATTTATAGGCCATGTAAAGCTCTTGGGTTTAGGCTTTATTTAGATTCAGGCCTGCACTTGTTGTGGTACACATAATGGCCTGCCAATTGAAAGGAGTCATTTTCATGTGCTGGCCCCTTGTGGAGATTATTACATCATGTGCATGTATATTTAGAGGTTAATATCCATAGATCCAAACTCAATTTCAAGCCATTTTAAAGTTATGTTTCATTCATAATAATGCATACAAGCCATTGTAGTGCTACCACCACTGGTGGAGATGCTCTTCCAGGGGATAATTTATAGGTCCAAACTCAGTTTTAGGGTTCTCCAGTTTGGGCCTATAAATATGCCGAGTGTACATGCAGTGCCCTCCACAAAGGTCGGTACATGTAAATAACTGTTTTTGATTGACCAATCATAATAATTGGCCCAGGTGGTGACATTTAAATAGTTTCTCACTTCACATTGTTCATTTTTTTCATGTTTATGGGCTCAAATCCTCTTTTTGGCTATTGTTCAATGGTTTCATTTGTTCTCATGTTTTCAACTCAACCCAAACCCTAAACCTTGACAATGAGGACTAGAGTCGTCTTCACTTGGTGCATGTGTTTTGAATCACAAAAAGGAATTCCTAGATTTTGGAACCTGCCCAATTATGGATTTCTTATTCTTTTGGCATCTCCGGGATAAAGGTGTCTCTCTATAGTCCCAAAAGGAGCAAATGCCAAGACAAAAAGGAAAGGGGAAAAAAAAAGGGTTATTGTTTAGAGCTGTTGAGCGAAAGCTTAATTGTTGGTGGACATAAGATGGTTGGCATGGGTTGGAGTTGGTCAACCAATGGAGGGTATTGAGGGCAACCCAAGAATTTTTTCAATTGTAGTAGTAACATCAAAAAAATTCCATTTTCACTAGTTGAGTTCAACTTTGAACACCTGCCCCCCAAAAAAATGTCTTCCCCACTTTGTCACAACTACATTTCAATTCACAACACTGAAAGTAGTATAGAAAAATGTCACCCTAAGCTTTGCTGAACTTCCCTAGCAATAGTTGAGGCAAGGAGTAAACCCTCCAATTTTTGCAAAGGAAAAGAGGTCAGCCAATCATGGGTTGCCACCTGGGCTTTTGAAAACCAGAAATTCTTCAATTGGGTTGTGAACCTGTATCATTCATTATGTATGTTGAGAAGAAACGAAACACAAAATGGATGAATGAAAAACTGGACAATAAAATTATTAAAAGGGTCTAACCAATATTGATCTGATATTGAAAACTACCTGGTTATCAACCCAGGTCCGGGTATCAGATAACCTGACTAGTGGTTGCAATTATGAACAATACCCAAAATAAAACCTGCCCGGCCTGGTATTAGGATTTATGACACCTGTGGGTGTTCACCCGGTTGGCAGGGTATCACTTTAACAAAAATCAATACCCTCTGTAGACCCGTACGGGACCTCTTGCACTCACCCAAGACAATATTTTTTTTCATCCTCATCCTTTTTCATCCAAACACTTTCATCCATTTAGGTTTTCATTATTCATTTTTTGCCCTACACCATGAGTCCTTTGTCTATCTCTCATCTCTCCACTCTCACTTCAACTTTCAACAATGGCCTTTTGCTTTCTATTAGGATGGATTCTTCAAGCACAAGTCTCTTGCCCATCTCTCATCTCTCCACTCTTGCTTTGTCTTCTAGCAATATCCTTTTGTTTTCTATTAGGATGGACTCCTTCAAGCACAAGTCCATTGTTTGTCTCTCGTCTATCCACTCACTTTGGCTTTTGGTGATGGCCTTTTGCTTTATGTCCAGACATATTTGTTCAAGGCTTTACTGTGACCAAACAATAGGTCACCTCATTGGTGTGAACACAGAATGTTTTTGAGGTTTGCTTTTTGTTTATTAGCCGTCATTTTTGCAGCCGGAATCTTTCCATTATTGCTGCAGATAATGCATGGGGAGGCTTTTTTCTTGGTAGGGGTGTTATGGAGTGCAGGAAGGAGGCGGTGCAAATGATGGTGAGGCATGGAGTTGTATTGATGAGGGGAGGTGGAAGGAAGGAGAGCGGGAAGAGGACAGAAGGTGGTGGTGAGCTGACAGCTGCGAAGGTCCAGACGGGGGGAATCGGCAATGTAGATGTGAGACAAATAGATTAGTGTAGAGAGCTGGTTTTGGTAGAGCTTGGCTGGTTGTTGAAATTTTTCCACTGCGCCAGCAACTTGGCCAGATAGCTTTGTAAAGGACTTATGAAAGGTTGGTGCCGAGGTATGATGATGATTTGAGGGACCCGAGCCTTAAAAGGGGTGCGTATGTTGAGGAGAGTGAGTATCAGGGATGAGGGACTTGGGTTGCAGTGCCTTGCATCTGTGATGTTAGATGTGGTCTGAGTGAGTACCAAAGGTCAAGGGGGAAATCCTGAAGGCGGGTAGAAGAGTGTATCGAGTGAGATTGTAGAAAGGATTTGAGTCCAGCAATGCTGCTGATCATTTTGCATGAGAGTCAGTCTCTTCGAGTAGCATTGGCAAGCATGGTATAGACTGTTCAGAGTCAGGTGCTTTCGGAGTGCATTTTGGACTTGAGGGTAATCAAGTCATAAGTCTGTAGTCCAACAGAGTGAAGGACAATTGCATTGTTGCATTCTGTGGGGGATCGGGTTAGAGGTTCAAAGGATCGAATGAACACCAAGAGTTCTGACCTCAAAGGCCATACCTTAATAGGTGTTTGATCTTAGATGAATACACTGGAGCCAGAAAGCTTGTGTTATCTGGAGATTCTCATGAAAGGCAAGGTGTAAGTTTTGAATTCGATTTTCTGCTCTATTGTTTCGTGAGTGTATGAGTTGTCTCTATTCAAAGATCAGTGAATGCATGCAGAAATATTCTGGGATGAGTTTAGAGAGAAAGGGTCAGACAAAGTGGTCTGTCTCACAAGATTAGAAGGGAGACCACTCTGCTTAGACCCATACTGGTTGTCAGGTTTGTTATTTCGTTTCGTCACCCTCTCTTTTTGGTTACATTACATCTTCAATAGTTGCTTGCAATTGTTCATGTGATTTTGTGATTCCCTTCCATACTACTACAAGCATAGATTGAATTCTTGAAAGGATGAATTAGACTTGAAAATAAACAAGCTACCAAAGGTGCATGATTTGGCTTCAATGCATTCTCCTCTCAATTTCCAACAATCAAACTAGTTTTTGTACAATTTATTGGTAACTTATAAATTCATTGTGGATAAATGCACTTGAGGATTTTCAATTTCTTGTTTCTTATGAAGCTTGGAGTTAAATGCCATAATTTTGTTGCTTGAAGACCTAAAATTGGTTTTCTATTTCTATTGTTTGAAATCCAAAATGCTTATGTGGTTTTTCTCACAATTTGTTTACCAAAAGGGAATTTGTTTGTATATTTGAAGTTTTCATGAATCTTAAGTCTTGAAATGCCAAAACCTTGTTGTTCTTCAATCACAAACCTTGTTGCTCTTCAAACTTGTATTTTATGCTTGGAAACCAAAACCCTATTTTTGCATTAAACTTTCAATATAAGGGTCTTGATTCTTCAAATGACAATTTTTGGAACCAAATTGTTGAACATTTTTTTAGTGAACTTGACCTGTTGCACCAAAAACCATAATCACCCACCCACTTTCTTTGCTTTTATTTGTAATCAACAAGTTTTTAATAATTTTTGGAGTTTTAAATTTTCTTTTCACACAATCAAAATGCAAATGACAAAGATTGAAACATTCAATTTAAACGAGGACTTGTAACAAGATTATGATAATGTTAATGATTTGGAAATGGGGAACTTAGCTAAGGTTTTAGGGTTAATGGTTGGTTCAATTTTAATGCCAAATAGACCATTTACTTTTGAAAGAATTGTAAGCCTAAACAACTTGGATGTGGAAACAAAAATTGCATGGGAGGTATTGAAGATTCAATTGATCTTGAGTAAGAAGGCATGAATTTTTCATTGCATGTTGTTTCTCTTTTAATGTGACAGATGCCAACATTAGACATGATCTTCCAATGGATGGAATTCATTCATAATGTTCATCCATAATTCATAATTAAATCATAATTAACTTTTAATTAAGTCTTAACTAACTTTCAGTTAAGTCCTAGTTAACTTCCAATTAAGTCTTACTTAATTCCTAGTTAAATTTGAGTTACATTTCAGTTAACTTTTAATTAACTTAAAGTTAATTATTAATTAAGTCTTAATTAATTTTATTTAACTTTTAGTTGACTCCTAATTAAGTTCGAATTAACTTTCAGTTAAGTTTTAGTAAATTCATAATTGACTTTCAGTTAAGAAGGTTTTCAATAAGCTTCTTTACTTGATGCACACATAGAAGCCTCCTTGGAAGCCTACTTGAATTAGGTCCCCAAAAGGGCATAAATAGGAGTAGGACCTTTCATTTCCTTTAGTTTGTTCATCAATCTTAGGCACGATCTTACACCATAGCCTTGTCATGTTATTTTCATGTTCATGTTTGCATATGTTAGCATAATAAATATCCATTTTCATGTTTGTTTTGCACATTTCATATTCTTGTTATTAGTTCCTTTATTCTTATTTTTGAATCACATAATCTTGTTTTGTTCCTTGTTTGGAAATAAACTTAAACATTTCCTTTAACCTTTGTTTTCATGGTTTTTTAAGTCCTTGACACTTAGCATTTTTATGTGTCAAATGATCATAGTAAACCAAATCTTATTAAACTTCAAAAAATGTGTTGTGTGATTTACCATTTTGTTTCCCAAACTTATAATTCCAACACTACCGCCAAGAAAAGGAAAGGAAAGATTTCATATAAATAACAACATGGGATTAATTCTATGAATAAACATTTTTTTATTGAACATCCAACCATTTGGCATAGGTGGAAAAACGTTAATTCAATTTTTGCTATAAAGAATAGTGTTGATTTTTTTTAAAAAAACAGTCTAATGTTGGTTATGGGGCCATTATAGATTAGTTTGGAAGTGCTAATCCTTATAAAAAAGATGATGCATAACAAAAGAAATTCATAGAAAACTTGCTATTGTTTGTTGTTAAAGTTTACATGTTTATTTCTATTACAGAAAGCTAGTGGTTGAAAAGTTTGGTGATGCTTTAAAACCCCCAAGTTGTGTTTCCAAATAGGAATCAAATGGTTCAATATGACCTCCTTTTATTGGTGGCCAAAACCATTGAACAATAAAGTTATCCATAAAGTTGAGAAAAGATGGCACGGGAACCACCTGTTTGGTCACATAGGGGATGAGATTTTTAAAAATGGAAAAAAAAATACATTGGGCTTCAATAGGGCATGAAAATCAGTTTAGGAGCAAATTTGGTGTTAAACTGAGTTTGCCCGAGGGTAGATGTAAACTATAGTGGCCCATTTTTGTAACGAAACGTTGTTTTTTCCTTGGGTACCCTTTTATTCAAATGCATATAATGATTAATATATCCTTAAATCTACTAATTGGGACTTGGATCTAAACTAATAACTTCATTATTAAGATATATGTGTGATTATTTATTGATAAAAAATTCATTTGTTAGTAGTAATGAACTTTTGAAGTTGAAAAATATGAATTGGTAATTTGACTAGACATCACAAAATAGAAAAAATAATATTGATTCACATTCCAAATTTGTTATTGGGACTCAATATATAATGTAATACAAGATGATAAACTTATATGAATAATCTTTTTTTTGAAACCCTTGGTTGTTTAATAGTTAGGGACTTTTGAATGGTTAAAATTTGATCATATTTTCATAAGTTCATATGAATTGCAATTTTTGTTTGTTTTTTCAAAAAATTTGTCCCAAAATCATATTTTGAAAGTTTTAGATGGGGCATTATTTTTATGGACTTTGTGGGTTTTCTTTTTAAGACTTCCAAATTTAAAAATGACATTAACTACATTAAATACAAGTTTTCACATAGATTTTGGGAAATTTTGTAGGTGATTAAAAATGTATTATTCAAATATTTAAATAATAATATTTTTTTAGTAACAACCATGTCCATTTGAATCATTTTAAATAATCTTGTATGGACTTGTAGGGAATGTAAAAACTGCTAAAAATGAGCCACTTGACTATGCATCTACCCACTATTCTTTCTTTTCCTAGACGCCTTAACCAATTAGTGCTATCGTTATGTGTATTGTAGCTATAAATGTTATTGAACCTCATGCATTTAATCCTAAGTGTCTATCTTTCATATCCTTATTTAATAAGATTTCATGACTTTGTGGACAACAACCAGGAGGGGATGAAACATCAAATGAGGGGTGCAACTCAGGCCCAGTAGGGCATGACTTTATGGATAATTTTATTGTGAGGGTTGTTTAAAGGCATACAATTTGCAAGTTTTTTGTTGATGCCATACAAGAAACATAAAACACTAGCAGAAAAATTCTAATGTATTCACACAATACATTTGTTCTTTTGGTTATTTTTATAAATTCACAATGGCCAAATACCTTGCCATCTTATAATGGGACTTTTTGAATCATTTATACAACTAAAGTTGCAATGGTAGTGCAAATCAAGGATTTCTTTTCTATTCGACAAATTAATTACCTATTTGAAAGATCAAGGTTGCAATCTATCCACCCTTGCATGAGTTTTTAGTTCAATGGTCAAATGTGCTCCTTTAACACTTACAATTTTTTGACAAGTGTCATGTTTTGGCCATGCCTTCAACAAATAATGCCAATATGCTTACAATGATACCAATGTTTGTGTTGGTTTTTGGGAGGTTAGTTTGAAGGCCACACATTCTACCCTACACAGAACAATAACATGGATTAAGAAGTTTGGCAAAGGACATAATGAATGGCAAAAGGCATGCCTTGATGTTAGGATCTCCCATCAAAAAATGAAACATTGGTGAAGACCAAGTTTGCTAACAAGGCGATTATATTTCAAAAAACCTTGGAATATTGGGATACCATCTATCTTTATTATGGGAGGTAAGAAACTCAAGATATACAAGGTCATGTGCTAGATGCACAGACATGGGCAATTTGCAAAGGTTGTTAAACCTATGTTTCATGTTGTGAAACAATGTACCCTCAATTAAATTCAAGGATATTGGTTATTTTTTGATGCCCTAAATGCTACACTTTCAATAAATTTGTATATGGAAAATGAGATTGAACAATTTAATATTACCTCCATCAATTTTGTGAGGGGAGATTTTGAGTTCAAACTAATTGGGGGCATTGTGTGTGTATGATGAAAAAAGTCCAAGTATTTTTGGTTCCATTTTTGGCATTTGCATTTACTTTTAGTGCTAGCAAGACTCACAATATGTTGGTGCTAATCTTGGACCCACATTTTAAATCCCTTGATGTAATGAAGGTAGTTGTAAGAAGGGCAAAAATGATACAAATGGTGGTGGAATATGATACCAAGACTTTGATGCCATTATTGGTGGCTGCATTTCGGTTCTTAAATCCTAGCACTAATGGCCTTACTAAACTAACACCAATTGATGACAACAAGATTCCATTTTTTGGGCAATGACTTAAGATGAGGCTATTTTGTAAAGGTTGATGAAAAATGAGTTGTGTTTATCCTTTCATTTACATGTGAATCTTGAAGATTATATATTACCCTTGACAACTTGGTGGAAGTTTCATTAAACACAATTTCCACACATTTCTTTTGTGGCCCAATAGATTCTCAAGATTCTTGGGTCCTAGATGAAAATTGAGAGAATTTTCATCATTGTTGGAGTGTTGATAAGCTTGCAATGTCATAGGCTAGGAGTTCACAATTTGGACAAGCTCATAATGATTATGAAAAATTGGTCAATTGATGTAAAAACAAATTGCATCCAAAAAGGGCATTCCAGCAAGATAAATTCTTTATGGAAAAGGTGGGTATCATTGATCAAAATGATACAATATTGGATGTAGATGGGTATTTCAATGTTGATCATGTGCTGGAGTGATGAATATTCATGTTGATGAACGTTTTACTCTAGCTTTTGAAAAGGAGTACTTGCCATGAGTAAGATTCTTGAGGTGTTAACTTCAATGGTTATATGTAATGATCATATAGTTATCTATTTTTAATGATGCATGGGACCATATCCTTGTTTCCCACTTTGTATTAAGTTGGTAAACTGTCTAATGTCCCATGCACATTTGTTTCAACTTATTGTTTTTGCATCTTATTTTTAAAATTTTGACTTTTAATAATCAACATCTTACAATTTATGCATATAGAAAATTTTAAAAACCCTTTGTAGATCAAAGCCTAAATATTGCCATCTAATATGGTTAAGTGCAAGTGTTTAAAAATTTAATGTATGCATTACAAAGTTGCTAAAGTTGAGAAAAACCATTATTGTGTTTGTTGTAGAGGACCAATGGTTGTTCACATTTTGTGTTGTGATGAATGTTTTTTTTGTGCCATTGGCTTCTAGTGTGTCAATTTGGGTTACATTTAATTATAATAAAACTTTGTTGAATGTGAATATAACGAAAAAATAAGATTGGTAAAAATTTGCTTTGAAAAAAAAGAAGAATATTCTATTTGATAACCAAACTAGACATTAAACTAGGGGTTTTTAATAGGATCTTGCAAAAAATGGCCCTTATGAATATTAAATTATTCTTAACCCAAAAATATAAGAAAAATTAATACCTTTATTGATTGGTCATTTTAACACGTTGAAATTAGGTGAGTTTTTTAAATCTTTAAAAAATTATGATATTTGATACTATATGTGTAAATGAAGATTTAAAATTTGCAAATAATTAGTCAAATGGATATTTTAACATTGGTCACAACCCAATGAAGAATAATTAATTCAATCAAGCAAAACACAAACACCAAAATGTTAGGCATGGATTTGCAAAGGAAAAACCAAGTTGAAATTTGTTTCACCACCAAAATTAGTGTTGAAACTACTTTCATTTCAAATATATTATAAAACAAGGATTGGCACTGAAGCAAACATTTTTGTGTGTTTTTGTTTTTAAAGAAAAATTGAAATGTTGCAAAGAGAATTAGGCAAATGAGTGAGGAAGGAGCAATTTAGGGGAGAGGGTGGAACTTCAATTTCATAGGGCAAAGCTTTTTCGTGTGGAAGAAATTTGGGCAAACGGTGATGAAAAATTAAAAAAATTGTGAGAATTGAACTTGTGGTGGAAACAATTTGTGATTTGTTAGTTTTTTTTTCTTGTTTCTTGGAAATTGTGATGGAGATAAGTGGGAGAAAGAGATAATTCTCTTGTTTTCATCTCTTGTTTCTTAAAATTGTGATTTTATGTTTTCATTTAATGTAGAGAAGTAGGAGAAGGACAATGATGGAGAAAAATTTGACTTTTTTTATTTTCATGCAATGGCAAGAAGCCAAAGCAAGGGAGTGGAATGGAGAAGGGGACTTTAACTTCGGTTGGCATGATGGTCTTTTTTTTGGGTTCATCCCTTGTTTCACCCCCAACCTAGGGATTTTAAAGATGACAAGAAATTAGACATGAGGCAAAAATAGGGGGTATAATCACCATTTAAACAAAACATGATTTTAAGGATAACTTTAATAGTAACCATGAACAATAAGTTAGACATGCTTAAAGGCATGGGATTGCAAGGATGCCATTGGAGTAGAGTCAACCCAAGTGCCACTTTTATACTTACTATAGTAAAAAACTAGAAACCCATTTCCTTAAGAAAATATAGTAACTAAAATGAAAGGGACTTTATGAACCCTTAAAATCATACATATTGTTGGCATTTCAATATGATAAAACAATTATTTTATTTATTTTATATCAATAGATATACATCAACCATGGAAATTTTTTATTTCAAAGGTGGTAATCATTATGGTACAATTTGTTTCGTTTTAATATCTCATGGGTGGCGATCATGACAATCATTTTCCTTGGCATGACCAACCTTTCAAATGACCACTCCACACATAGATGTCTAACAAAAAGGAAAATCAAGTTGTGTATGTTCAATTGTGAAAACGTGCACCAAAATATGAACCCATTTATTAAATATGACAATGTCAATCTAACAACTAAATCTTTCAATGTCTCATGATAAGAAATTTAAATGTGTGTATTTTCAATGTGCACACTAAAGATAAAAACATAGTTTTAAAAACAAATAATTGTTGGAGTTGATAAAATTCTTACAAACACATAGAAATAGACCTATTGCAAAAAACTATTAAAGTTCAAAGCATTGTTTTTAACATAAAATTCATCACTACCCAAGTCAAGAAACAAATAACACATGCATGTTGTATTTAATGCATCATCAAGATATGCTATTTGCAACATAAATATTATGCATCATTTGATTTTTTTTCAAAAACTATAATATTTGATGTTCTTGTGAACAAAATATTACACAATGTTTGACATTGTTTTAAAGTCTTAAAGCAACACTTGCATGTTTCAATATTAAATTAAAAATTTAGGGATTTTGCTTTGCAAGTGATCTAGTTCAATGGTATGACACTTGTTTTGTACCACAAAGGTCCCAAGTTCAAAGCCACTAGTGAGCAAATCAAACCTTTGTCATGTCCTTTACCATTGGGCCTGACTTGGGAGTATTGCCAATAATTTATCAATTGGGTATATACTATTTTATTCCCAAAATAAAACATTTTTTGGGCCATTATGGCATTGTTTTAAACATGTTGTATTTTAGGGCAAGTATTCCTACAAGTGAATACCCACAAATATCAAGGAAAAATAAATTTCAATACATTGTTGTTGTACCTCAATTGAATTTAAAATAAGAACCTTTCATTTTTTTAATATTTCAATATTTTGACAAATTTATTGGCAAATAATTTAAGACTCATCATCAACCAAATCAGCCTTTTTCTTATTGGTGAAAAAATAATGTTTCGTCTACAAATTGGCCACTTTTCTTTTAGTATGAAATACATCATTTTTTTTGGTTTGAATTAACCTTTTTTTGACCATTTGATTGGATAGAACAACCAAAGAGCTTCATAGGTTGCCCATGTTGTTGTCATGCCCTTATCAACTCTTATGTACACTTCATAATATTTTCACCAACTGGTCATGTCTTGCCCATGTGATTACCTCGTCATGAACTTGCTTTTTCTCATTTCAACTATTCATGTTATCCTTCATTTTCAATTACCAAAAAATAGAAGGCCATATTTGTTTAATATTTTTGAGTGATTATTATGACCAATTGTAGTTAATCTATAACTTTTTGGTAATAATTTTCTTTAATTGCTAAGCATTCATTGTCCCCAAACTTCAAAGGGCTAGATTTACAAATTGAATTAAAAAAACCTGATTTTCTATGTTCATTTGTGAAATTTATTCTTGAAGTTGGTGGAACTTCATGCTTTTGAACTAGATTTGAGAAAACATATTTGACTTCTACCAAGTTTGTCCCTTCCTTATTTTATGTATTTCCACCTTGTGAGTTTAAAAAGAAGAAGAAGGTATGTAATAATAGTTTGATATTTCTTGTGAATTGTGTAGCCATTTTTATTTGAGTGAAAATATTAGTGCATCAACTATTGTTCTTTCTTAACAAACCACCTTTGTTGCATTTTTAAAAAGCTAAAAAAACAATTGTATGAAGTGCAATATTTTTTCCATTCAACATGTCAACCATGGAATATTGTTTAAAAAAATAAATATAGTCATCAACTAAAGTCTACTATTCATAAGTGGGCTGACTTTTACTAAGATTGAAAATTGTTTTAAAATTCAAGTCATTCTATGTTCTAAGGTCATTCCTATTCAATCTAGATGACTGTATTTGTGTACTAAAGACAAAGTTATGTCCTATGTTCTACCATACATACTAGTTACCATGATACATTGTGCAATGATGATGAATTCACCAACCCCCAACCAACAAGTGTAATTTAATTCAATACCCTAAAATATACTAACTTGGAAAAAATAATTTGCAAATAAACTAAGAATAATCAACATGTAAAATCCTCACTAATTGAACACAAAACTAAAAAAACATTAACAAATATTCACAACTATGACCATACCCCCAACCCTTTTTCCAAAAGAAAGAAATCAATTAATGGATTGATGTTGAAATAAAAAACATTTACACCTTCTATGTATCACTTGGATGGGCATTTACTTGATGTGATATGTGGACAAGCATGACATACAATAACATATGCATATGCATATGTCAAGCCTACATGGTTTGGGCTTATTATATTTTTGAAAAAGATAAAACCCCTCAAGCATGAACACAAGCATGTTTATTGATGACCATGTTTGTAACCATCAACATAGATACATAAACACATCATGAATCAAACCAACAATAAACATTTGTTGAAATCACAAATGTAAATTGAAAGAAAGTCTATAGCTCCATACGATATTATTCTATTTGTCTTCACAACAAAAATTAAATTGAGATCTAAATACATATCAAGTAATCTTCATGATGAAGATATGGAAATCAATTTTGATTTATATATTCCTAGATATGAAATGACACATGACTCACAAGTCCTATTTATGTAAAGATGATGAAATAATAGCTTCAAGGGGGCACCACCTAGCTTCATATGAGAAAAAACCATCTCCAATATGTTCATGACTTGTGTTAGAGATAAAAAGTGTTACAATCTTTATTTGGGCTTACAACTAAATTTCTAGAAAAGACAAAAAAAAATTGTTCTTCTTGCATGCAATGAAGTCAAGCTTTGATAAGGAATGATTAGTTCAAACACAAGTGAGAGACATAATGCCAACCCAAGAGAGTGAAACACACACTTAGACAAAATGTGAGTGTTTTGGTTGTCAAGAAGATGAATTTCTATAACTCCCAATATGCATTGGGACTCTTCAAAAGTCCTTCATGTTTAAAATAAGGTTTGAGGGATCAAACTTTGCATAAATTGAATGCACTTGCATCATTGAAAATATATCAATGTGAGTTACAATAAAATTGCTTTGTTTCAATACCAAGACAAAATCTTTAAAACGTAATAATGAAGGTTTGAAAAGCTAAGATAAAAATTGCCAAAATGATTCATGACCATTCAAAGGGTGATTTGGAGGACCAAATCATGTTCAATTCACTTGAGCTTGATACGATTTTGGAAAGATATCTTCATAGACTATAGGATAGTGTGCTTGCAAGTTCAAAATAAGTGTGTTTTTTGGAAGTTTTGAACCTTTAAAAGTGTAAGACAACAAAATATCCTCATTTCAAAATAACAACTTTAGGGGTGTGACCATAGTCAAATGAACCAATAAAACATGTAAGATCCTAGTAAAAATTACAAACAATTGAAAATATGTTTATGTATTGCCATTTTAAAATCATGATAATCATGTCCAGTTGTGTCAAATGATTACTATGAATGTTGGGGAACTTGAATTAAAAATTGATTTAAATCAATTTTAGATTTAGATTTGAATTAAAAACTTTTGAAAGGGTGCAAGAAAGCTAAAATAGACAATGGGATTACCTTGTCAACATAAATGAAAAGTAACAAAAAAATAAGCTTGACATCCCTTTGACATACTAAACTTTAAAAAAATAAATATTTCAATTATGAATATAAACATGTTTTAAAAACTTTATGACAATGATATTCAATAGGCACTTGTTTAGTTTGCATTTAAGTAGAATCTAAAAAGTGCAAGTGGATCATGTTTGGTGTTACAAAATGGGTTACAATAGATGCAAACTTGGAAAAATATTAAAATTATTTATTTTTGAATTAATGGAGGCCCAAAAGATACTTATGTACTTTTAACTTTTGCCTATTATAATCATAATCTATAGAACTTCTAATGTATAAATTGGTTTGAAAACCATAAATTGACTAGTTTGTTTCAAACTTACTTGTTCCTTATTTTTATTATACAATTTTTTTTTCAAATTTTATATTGAACAAGTTTTTGTTTTGTTCAATGCAATCATAAAAAAATAATGTTGAGTTCCTTATAGCTCCTACATTGAATTGTGCACTTGAATAATGATAGCCAAGAGCCTTATAGGATTATGAAAATTTATTTAAGTTTTGTACCATTGAATGGAATATCTAATTTTTTGGATGGGTTCAAGGATATGCATGGCCAATAGTAGGTAGTGGTAGCCTTGGCAAGCCACATGGCTCTAATTTTCCTATCCTTGCATTCCATATCTATTACTTGATTCTTAATGGGTTTCCATAGCCTCCTTTGTGGCTTGTTATTAAGTTTAAACATGGCAACTTACATACCATTTTGGTCCGCTACCTCAATATTGATCTCCTAGCAACAATGTTTGAGGTTAAAAGCTAACACACCTATGGTATAAGGAAATGTCATTTTTTCTTTCTTGCCCTTGCAATGTCCCATTCAAGTTTGTCAAGCCAAGTTGGTAGTTTTTTTTCAAGTGTGGGCAACATCTAACAATTCAAACTTTCAAATTTTGTAATTTGCCCATGCTACAAAACTAAAAATGTGGAGGAAGTGGTGAGTTCATACAAGGTATCCAAAATGCAACAAGGGCTGAAAACAAGTCCCCAAACATTTGTGGATTTTTTTGGCCCAAAAATAGTTGAATTTCTACAATTTTGTGTAAAATTACATTGGATGGCCAACTTTGATCATCCATTTCTCCTTCTTGTCAACTCAATTTCCACAATTGTTTTTCTACATCATTCATATAGACACTTTCTATCTACCCTATCTAGAATTTTTACCATCATGACAAAGTAGGATGATCACATCTTACCTTGCAAAAAAAAGAAAATAGAAGGAAAAAAAATAGAAGAAGAAGCAGGAAGGAAGGAAGGAAGGAAGGAGTAAAGATGAAGGAAAAAGGAAGCAGGAAAAATAGGTTTAAAAAAAAGTTTTCAGTTTTAAATTAAAATTTATTTAAAAAAAGAAGAAGGCAGCAGCAGATTGTCAGTTCTTCAGGTTGTCAGATGATCACCATCAGCCTGGATTACCTTCCACCCCAGCACTAGCCACCAGAGTTCTAGTTCCTTCATCAACAACCCATCTTACCTACAATGCTTAGGTACCCATTTAGCCAATGTAGGATTTTAGGTGTTTTGTGAGCTGAAACTTGAGATCATTAACCCTATTTGCTTAGTCTTCTTCCAAATCTTCTCTTTTTCAAGGGCATTTGGTGTGCTTGTGTGTGTGCACTACTGTGTGTGTTTTGTGTTGTTGGACTTGCTCTTGTCCATCACCCATCTATCGTAAGAAGTATGGACTTTCCTACCCTTTCTCTCTATTTGGTATAGTTAGTACTACTGGAGCAATATCTGTGCTTTGTTATAAACACAAAATAGATAGTTGGAGAAGCTGAAGATTTTGGTCAAGGTCTAGTCTGCAGCTGAGCTGAGCTGTTGTTTTGCAGATAATAGTCTCTTGCTCTATAAGGAAGGTTTTAAGGAAATGTGCTTTTTTAGCTAGCTGGGTAGACAGGTTTTGTCAGTCTGCCTGTTTGCTGAGTTTAGTGATTGTGTAATGTGTTTCTAAACTTCATAATGAGATTTTTTGAGTTGAAAGAAGTCTATTTGTGTGCAACCCATTATTTCCATTCTACAAATAGTCAAGCTCATCATAAGCTGCTTTTTAACTTTTGATGAGTAGTAGTAGTTGTAGTAGTAGTAATCATTGACTTAAGAGATTTGGGTCAAGTTCTGGTTTGCATTTTTTTTTTCAGGTACCTACTTATTTCTATTTGGGGCTTGTTAAGATCCAGCTCAACTAGTTTCTTTTGCTGTAAATTTGTAAAAAGAAAAGAATTAGGGTTTCTGATACTGTTTTGGTGTTCTCTCTTTTGATTTGGCAACAACAGTAGGTACTATTTAGAGGTACTAGATCGCATGATGTTACAGGAGTAGGTAGAACCTCTAAATGATACTGTTGTTGCAACTGGAGGCTGATCTGGATTCATCTCTCCAGCTTCAAGTGTTTGAAGATTTGTTGTTTGCTGATATTTGGGCATTTTTTGCATTTCTTATCAGAGCTCTACCAGTAGTGAGTGCAAGGCCAAGACTGAAAAGACAAATTTTGAGGAACAAAATCTCTTGAAGTGGTTTTGATACCTATATATCTGGAGCAATGCATGTCAGGGATCTGTTGGGAGGTCTTGTGTTGTTTCTGCTCCTTGCAGGTAAACCCTAACTACGTTCTACCATTTTGGAAAATCCAGTGATCACTTGAGGATAATTTTCTACATTAGTTTGCTTCACATCTTAATGTTGGGATGGAACACATGAAAACAAACTAGGTGCCTCATGGCTTGATGCTCCTCCATTTGCTGCTGCTGCTGATGATGACTATTAAGCTGGTTGTGAGACTGTGTGCAGAAGCAAGCAGGAATTGGTCGTGGATTGCCCAATTGAGCAGAGTCCAAAATCAAGAGGTAAACAAATTGTTAAAGACTCTTGACTCTTCACCAAAATTCCAGAGACTGCTGATCTCTGAGTTTGAGTGAAAAACCTAATTAGGTTTTTTTGTTCCTGCATTTTATATGAAATTATGGTCCTTTGTAGCTATAGCTTCTCATTGCCAACAGGAGCCATTTGTTCATTGCAGATTGCAGAATCACGGAGTGTAGAAGAAGTTCAGGCACTTATTCCACCATGTAAGTCTCATGTACACAGCTACTTTGTATACAAAAAACTTGCCACAGTGGGTACCCACCAGGTTGAATGAGAATTTATTAATTCATTTGAGGGCAATATTTGAGTTTGTGAATGTTTGTTATGTTTTCTTCCAGTATGTCAATCTGCCGAGCCGGTGTGCAAGGAGGGTTTCACAGTGACATGCAAAACTGGCAATCACTCTGGGTGCGACTGCAATTACATTCATTTATGCCATCCGAATGTTTCGGAATGCTTTCAGACCAATGTCAGTCACACCAAGTCTTGTGGCTTTTAATGGCTTGCTCCAATGATGGAATTCTCGGGTGAGAGACAACTCTTTCTTTTTCCTTTTTTTTTCCTACACTGCATTGTTTAGAAACTATTGTCTTCTCTTCAAGATTCTTTTGCAGATGGGCAAAAGCAGATCATGATGAGTGATAATTGGAACAATCTGGCACTAGCTGAAATTTTGATGTCTTAACTTTTTTTGGGGATCCTCGGCGATTTCTGGAACAATCTATATCTTGTATGCCTAAGTGTGGCAGCAAAATGGGGTTTCCTTGAAACTCAAATAGATGACGTGTGCAGTGAACATGGTTGAAAATAGACCTGTGACAGAGGATTGATTTTATGTGCACCTCTCAGCATTTAGCAGTTGAACTATGTATATTTTTATGTTTTGGGTGGTGATTGTGTTTTAGCTGTAAATTTGTATTTTTGATCTCTGATGCATCATAATGAGCATTATGGGTTTTCTTTGCTCAAATTGGGTAGTCTTTCTGTGGATGGTTGATGAGCTGACAAGTTTTTTCAGCTAGAAGAGCTAACTGTCAAGGCTTTTGAACATTTTGTGGGTGGTTACACTTTTTAGCTGATTGAGGCTTTGATTGCATCAATCAATTTTGACAAGGTGAGCAAGCATTACCAAACATGTATTAACAATTTGTGAATCATGTCTAAGAATGTGAACATATACATCCAACATGAATGTGATGTTTAGTTATTCGAGATTGATCTTTGTCAAAAGTGGTCAATTGCTTGGTATGGTGATGACAAGTACTTAGTGATGAATATATTGCCTGTTGGTACAGTTGTGGCAACTCCAAACAAAGAGAGAGCAATGTGAGCTCTCCCATGATGAATATATTGGTGGTTGGTTCACATGTGCCAACTTCAAGCAAAGAGACAGCAATGTGAACTTTCACTTGTCACATTGTCATTGATTTTATGTTTTGCTTGTATTGACTCATGTCAAAAACATATTTCAAGCCTATCCAGCTAAAAGGGTCAGCTATACCAAATTTCCTCAACCTACAAGTTGTGGCCAATGTGCTGAGACAAGTGCTAGAATCATGGCCAGATAACATTGGGCTTGGAGGAATGCAATCAACCAACATGTGTGACCAAATATGCACTTGTTTTGTCACCTTCAAGCTATGCCAAAGAATCAAATTTTGGGTGTTTGGTGTTTGGAATATTTTCGCGAAGCTTCTTTCTCCTGTAGTGACTGGTTGATATCCTAGTTGATGTTGATCAATTCAGTGGGTATAAAGTACAAAGGTTTCCAAGGGTGAGCTGTTTGCAGTGGGTAAGGAATGAAAACTCAAGTGGCTAAGAACTAGAAGATATCAAGCTCTTTCTTGGCCTACGGCAATGGAATTGGCAAGACAAAGGTAATGAACCCTAGTACTCTCAATGTTGACTTCACAGCTAAGACATTTTTACTTGTGGGTCCTTGTGGTTAATCAAAATTTGGGTACCTCTTCCCTGTCTGTACTATGGGTGCTCTACCTCCAGGAAACTCAGCCTGATAACAAAAACAAAATAGAATATTAGAGGTTTTCTTTGGGGTGTGAACAGATGTGTGGCTTAAAGGAGAACTAGCACAAATTTTGCTAGTTGGCAAAGACCAAACCCAAGCAAAAGGTGGGATCAAGTGTCATACACATCTACTACCAAGTCAGAAACACAACATGGGTTAGCCAAAATGGGTTCTTCTTTTGCAAGGATTAAGTATAATGAACATCATCCACTACCAAGTTCACAACACAACATGGGTTAGCCAAAATGGGTTATTTGTTTGCAAAATCCTCTTCATTAGCCATATTTAAAAGGACAACCATGCAACAGGGATCCATTTTTCAAAGCTGTAGTGAGTTTCACATCCTCCACCAATGAAAGATCTGACATGTTCAAAATGCCCCATTCTGTGGTCTTCCAAGTCAGGATCTTCAAGTGGAGGAGGGCATGTTCAAAGTTCTTACTGATCTCAAGAGCTACCTTGACCTACAAGCTTGGCTACCTGTTAACAAATCATCAATGGTTTCAATGGGGATCAATTTGAAGAGGTTTGAATTTGATCCTGCAAAACCTCAATCAGATGCACTTATTCAAATCACATGTTATTGGTATCTGTGTTGAGCATGGCATCCTTCAATTGGCATGCACTGTTTTTGGATTCATGTTGAACTCATGTAGAAGTTTTATGGAAATTGGCTATGACGCTAATAGTTCGGGCTTGCCATAAGCTGAATGAGGGTTTATGTAGAAAAAACTATGGTGACATCTTGTGGGGTTTTTCTAGGGCGATCTCAAAGTGTCTGATTTGATTGGCTCATTGCAAAAAAAGTTTGAAACTATAAGGGCTCCCCAAAATAGAAGATTCTATGAAAAGATGAACTGCCTCAATGTTGATGCACTTTCAATGTTCCTCTAGAAGATATGTTGTTCAAACACAAGTGACAATGAATTCAAACTCTTCAACTAGCTATGAATTTTGTAAATGGTGGTAAATTTATTTTGACCCCCTGAATTATTATTATTTTTGGATATACCTACTAACCTTCACTCTACAAACATCCCATCCAAACCTTGGAAAAGTGTAACCACAATTTTTTAATACAAAGGTAGGGATAAATGTTGAGTGAAACAAAACATAAACCATACTTGTGCCACCATTTTCACATAAAGTTATTTTCAAAAAATGAAAATCAACAAGTTTAAAATTTCGAACTTAGGTAAATCAACTAAGTTTCATACCATATTACGCACCCTCAAATTCTTTCTAAGACTCAAATGCGAGTTCGAAGGTGAAAACAATGAAAGGAGTGAAAATATGTTCTCTAACTCATAACACTTTGAGAATAGAAAGGCGTGTTGAAGCTCCAGGTCGAGGATTAGGACGAATGACAAGTGAGTCAATTATTCACACAACTATGCACAAACTAAATAACAAGTTGGTTAATGCATAGTTCAAGCATTTTTGGTGCACAGATGAACCACATGCACACATGGATTCACAATATTCACCACAACCTAGATTTGGGGGAAACCATCACCTTCCCCCTTATAGTATTCATTGTGATTAGGCATGGGGGTTACATTCAAATATCATTTTGTCCTAGGACTCTCAAGTTGGGAGTCTCGAAATTCTCGAAATTAGGACTTTTGTAATTTTGGAGGCCCATAATTTTTTTTGTAAACTTCCAATTAAGGTGAGGTCTAAAGAAAAATTGTAGCCTTTGTCGAAAGCTTTCCAACAATATGTATCATGTCATCTGCACATAAGAAAATCAGGGCGATTCCTAACTTTTAGTGGTTGGGAGTCAAATTGGCACTTTCATTCTCGACTTTTCTTTCGGCCATAACTTGCGTTTTAAGTATTAAAATGGGATTTGTAAACCCATTTTACACATCTATGTTCTAAAATATTTTCGATGGTATAATGAATTTTTTAATCCAATGAGTTTTGACCCTTATAATCGAATTTTGAAAATTCTAGAGTCCATTGTGATTTCAATTCCCAAAGTGGGAGCCCACTTGGGAGTGTGTGGGTTCATTCCTTCACACCTTTTTACACTATTAGGAGCATGAAATGTGACTCCTAGGTTTCATTCTTGGCCTGCACTTTTGCAAGCTCTTGTTTTGGTCACAAGCCCAAGGCTAGGGTTATGACACCATAATATCATGGCAACTTCAAAATTTATTATAATATTTTCAGGAATGTTGAAATTTTTAAGAATTTCTTTTTCAAGAAGCCATAATTTGTGAAGGAAAATATAAAATATAAAATATTTTGGATTATTTTAGATTTCAACATGGAATTTTCAATATAAAACAATTGTTTCACATTGAAATGTTGAACTTGTCATGGCACTATGATATATTAAGATTGGAAAATAAAATAATTCAAAATAAAAAATTTAAGAATTGAAATTTAGAACTTGGGAAATTTTGAATCCAAAATTTCTAATAAGGTTGAACCCAAACAATTTGGCCATTACATTTAAAAAAAATATTAATTGGAATGCCCAATTATGTGAGAGCAACTCCAGCTATATTTCTTATTTGGGCCTTTAGCAAAATAAAAATATCCTTGGTTGGTATTACTAAAATGTCATAACTTCATTTTATTAAACCTTTCAATTTTTCAAAAATAAAAAACAATCAAATAAGAATTTTCATTAAAATTTATTAGTACAAAAAAATCTTCCAATTGTGTAAAATTTTAAATTTGAATGAGATTAAAAAAATAAATTATGATATTATTAATCATTGCATTTAGAAAAAAATTCAAAAATGTAATAATATTTACTTTCCTTGAATGTTTTGGTCAAGAACACAAGTTTGCAATATGTTTTAATTTTTTTTTGAGATATAATTTTCAAAGTACCTTTGATGGTATTTTATTTAAATAATTAAATATAATTTAATTATGAATTTCCAAAGTTCAAAAATGTGATTTTGAAAAGGGCCATTGCAATTAGGAAAATATATTTGTAACAATTCTCATCTTTCTTATTCCAATGAAAATTTTAAACCATATACTTTGGCATGCAATAGGGCAATGGATAAACTTGAGAAAATAAAATTGTGACTATAAAACATTTAAACAAAAAATGTTAGGAGTATTATTTGAGCAATTTCATTGGTTTGATCATTCCTTGAAGTGATTCCTAGTGGTACCACCCAAAGATACATTTGAACAATATTTGTAACATCCAATGGTGTGTGTTATTTATTTCCCACTCCCCAACCATGAACATAAAAAATGGGACAAAGGGGCAAAGAATTCCAACTTTCAATTTGTGCTTCCAACTTAAAACTCACAATGTTGAAAATATTTCAAAATCCATATTGCATCAATGCACAAACCTACTTTTAATCCTTGAACACTCATTACAAAGTCATAAACTTGATTAACCCTTAGAATTTAAGCCTTTTCTACACCCAATTTACCTCTCTTTGAAGCTTTAGTCTAAATCTAGTCTAATCTAAACATCCATGAATTAGATTCCAACACCCACTTTTGAATTCAAAGTTTACAATTTACACACTCAAAAGTCTTCAACAAAAAATTGCTAGTTGTTGCAACCATGAAATAGTGTCATTGATGCAAATACTAATTATTCATTAACATGTGACACATTTAGAATTATGCTTGATATGATCAACCCCCATCAAAGAACGATTTTGCCCATTATGACAACAAAGTTTAGGATCAATAAAATGCAAAAGAGTCCTTCCACTTTCATTCTTTTAATAGTGAGTGGGTCATTACCAAAGTGAAGTATTCCAATAATTTGCATATAAATGATATGCAATACTTCAATTGGAAATATGCATCAAAATTTGAATTTTTGCCATAAACATTTTATATCCATGATGGAAACTTTGGGAACATTTCACATTAACAACTCACAACCATGATGAATTTGAATTGATGATTAGGCTCCCAACCATAGCTACAAAGAAACATATTTCTTACTTTAAGAACTAAAACAATTTGGAAATGGAACTTACAATTTAAACAACATTTTAAAGGAGAAAGGCCTTAAAAGAGAAAAGTGCAAATTTCATTGATCATCAAATATTCTCCAAAACTATCTTCGTCAACTCTTTTCTTCTTATTTAGTTTCATTGTTTTCAATTTTGTTGAATGTCATTGTATAACATTTAAAAAAATGCCTTTGAGAAACTCCAAGTTGAAACTCGATTGTACATGTACCTTCCCCATGTAAAGTAACCTCCCAAGCATCTCCATAGACACTTGTGAATGTTGAAATTTGTTTTATCACCACTTGCTAACTTTGGATTTTGAGGTTAATTTTAATTTTTGTGTGTTCTAAATACCCAACTACTTTAGTGTTTTTTTTACTTAGGAATTATAGATTTTTGTGCTTCAAATTTTAGGATGTTTTCAAAATCAAATTAGATAAAATCTCTTAAGTTTTCAAAATATAATAAATTTCGAGATTCTTAAAGACTATTTCAAGATTGGATAAAAGGTTTTCCAAGAGCTTTCGGAAATTTTTTAGTTTTTTTTCTTGGTTTAATTTGAACACAAACCTTTGATTTTAGTTTTATTTCTTTATTTATTTCTTTAATACATATAACCTTCAATGCATTGTGTAGTTCTCAGATTGGTTCAAATTTGTAAAACCTTTGATTTTAGTGTTTTCCAGAAGAATTTAAGGTTAATCAAGTTTACAATTTGGTGCAATTCCATTTACACATTATCCCTAATATTATATTGCATATTATTATTTTTATTTAACGAATTGAAAGTTATCAAACGCCTTAATTTGTAGGACTTTTTTGCCTTAAACAACCTATACTTCATTACTGAAATACCTTGGACCTAATTTAAAAAGGAAAATAGCCCATTGTTTAGGGTCTCATTTCATTTCTTTCTCAAGTGTGTTGCATAGTTTGAATCAAATTCCAAATCTTGTAAATTATTGGACCTAGGAATTAGACCGATAACGACTAGAGATTTGGCCTAGTATGCTAAACCAACCAACATTGGTTTTTCTTAAAAGCAATTCAAAAGCTTTCAAAAAGAACATAATTTAGCTTTCAAAAACTATTCAAGAGGAGATTATTTTAGAAGTTTTGAGAATCTTTTCAAGAATTTTCAAGACTTAAAATGTTTTCATAAAGCTTTTGAGAGGAATAGATTTCAATTTTTAAAATTGTTTCTAAGAATGTTTAAGGAACTTTCCTTTCTAACTTTTAAGGAGTTTTTTTAAGGAGTTTTGATTTTTGGTAGGTCATGTGAAATAAAGCCAGTTTTTCAATGAATGTTTGTCATTTCTTATGATCCGATCAAACTTTATTTTTTGGTCCTATTATTTTCAAACATTTCAAGCCATTTCTAAAATTCTATCACCATGTGTTTAAAGACCACCTTGGTAACTATTCTCCTAATCCGTAGTACCTAACATATTTCTTTCTTTTATATGGTGTTCCCCAAGTTTTTAGTTAGGTTTTGAATGGTTGTTTTTTGAACAATAATAACAAATTAAGAGAACTAGGATGATGAAAAGGTTAAAACACTACTAATCTACTTAGTCCAACTAAGCATTTTGGCATTGTGATATGTGAATACACGTTATATCCAACCCAAATTTGACAAAAAATTATGGTTTATTATGAATTACATTTCATTAACTTTAAAGGTAGGAACATAATGTTCACGAGTGCCCCTCAAAAGGGAAAAAGTCGATCCCTCATTTCAAATTTTATTCCACCATCAAACATCTAATTATAACCAAACGATCTTTAAACAAATTCATTGCATATTAAAACAAGGGACACATGGACCACATTGATCTTGTTCCATGTTAGAATAATCTCTTCATATTTTTAGTCTAGATTATGAAGATTGTAATAAATGCATTGCATTATGAAAAAAATTAGAATCACACCCTACTAACATCTTTAATCCTTAATTAACATTTGGCCAAAATAATCCGAATACAAAAGTTGGACCAACCTTAACAAATGCACACACAAAAGTCATGGACTATGTTGGAATTTTAAAAATTCAAGTTTAGTTTTCAACTGGGTTTTATGTCAGGTCTTCACCTTGGGTTTCAACTTGGGTTTCATCCCAATTTGATACAGGGTTTTCAACCCTGGTTTCCACCCGTGTCTTATGTGGAGTCTTCACCTAGGTTTCAACTTAGCTTTCAATTGGGGTTTTATATGTGGTTTTAAACTCGGGTTTCAACCAGGTTTTCTTTTTGGTCTTATCCCAAGTTTGAATGCGATCTTATAATAGGTTTTCAACTCGACTTTCAACCGGGTTTTACACTAGGTTTTAAAGCTGGGTTTCATATCAAGACTTAAACCCAGGTTTCAATGGAGGTTTTAACCTAGGTTTCAATTGGGTTTTCAATCTGGGTTTTAGCTGGGTTTTATTTTGGGATTTCTTGGGAAGGAGTAATACCTTGATACAAAGCTTCAAATCCTTGAAAACAACAATATCAGTTTGAACTAACAACATTTCGTCTTGTTTTTTTTTTTTTTTTTTGAGCATAAAGAAGCCCCCCCCCCCCGAGAAGGTTTTGTAGGACTACAAGAGCTCCAAGGTTCGAACTATTTTGAATTTGGACTAAATTTTGAATTTTGAATTTTCCCAGTTTCAGCTCGATGAACAGTGGCACACCAACCGCAACAGCCCAGCGCGTGTTCGAGTTTACCGACTATGACAGCATCTGTTGCCTTAGCGTTGCAGATATGTTGTTAGCGCTTGGACAACTTGGGGTGACCTGCACCAAGGACACCAGCAAAACCAAGCTGACCAGTGCCCTTTTGCAAGCAGTGCTTGGGGATTTCACTCCAGCCTTTGTTAAGAGGCAGGAGAGCCAGCAGGAGCAGCTGGAGTTGCAGCTGCAGGAGTTCAAGGCAAATATTATTGTTGTGGTTGCTGACGTCAAGGCAACTGTGGCCAGCTTGCAGGCCAATCCAGTGCCCCAAACCTCTCAGCTGGTTGAGTTGAAGGACATAAGGGAGGAGTTCCGGCCCTGAAGGACAGCTAGGAAGGAGGTTGGAAGACTGTTGTGCGGAACATGTCACAACAGGCTGATGCCCCACAGCAGCAAGAGCGTGTGCTCAACGTTGTCCTTAGGAACTTTGAGGAGGTGGAAGGCGAGACTTCTGCGGCCTTGTTGGAGCGCGTGAAGGCGAAGCTGGGCGACAAGCTGGGTATCAACGTCGAGTTGATCGCTACCTACCGGCAACCTGCGAAGCGCAGCTACGTCGCTACTGCCAAGGGGGAGGCGCAAAGCGACCCCGCACGTAATAGGCTACGGCCGGTGGTGATGACCTTCACCTCCGCTACGACGCGAACCGTTGTCTTCAAGGCGCGCAAGCACCTTGCGGGCACCAAGTGGGGCCTGGACGATGACCTCACCCCGTTGCAGTAGTCCTAGCGGAAGGCGCTGCAACCGCAGTGGCTGGAGGCCCGCAAGGTGGGCAAGCGTCTGCGCTGGAAGGGCGGCGAGCTCTTCGTCGATGGCCACCCGGTGAAACCCACCACATAGGGGGGCGGGGGCCAGAGGGTTGTGACATTATGTTGCTGGAATATCCATGGGGGAGCGTGCAACAAGCTCAGCACCTCCCCAACCCTACAAGACTTGTTGACAAGGGTTGATATTCTAGTGTTGACATAGACACACCATTTCCCTGATCAACAGCTCCCTATCGTTCCTGGTTTCCAGTGCTTTGCAGTAGCTAGACCTTGCAAACTTGGCGGTTTAGTGCGAAAGCACAGCGGTGGTATTCTTGTGTATGTCTCGACAACATGCAGCAAAACAGTTATAGTTTGGAAGTGTCCTGTGGATGGTACCAGATTGTGGCTGAAGTTGGCTGACTTGGGGGGCCGAAAGCCTCTCTATGTCTGCATTGCTTATGCTCCACCGCAGAACTCACCATATGCTGACAAGGACTTGTTTGAGGCAATAGCACAAGAGGTGGTGGAAGTTGAGAGCCTGGAAGGGACGGTACTCCTTGTTGGGGATTTCAATGCCAGAACTCGTCAAGAACCAGACTTCGTGGACTGCACCTCGTTGTGCGATGTTTTGCAGATTCCCGAGCTCTTGGACACCCGCCCGTCGCCGCGCTCCCGACAAAACCGGGACACGGTTGCATCGTGCGGGTGGCACAAGGAGCTTTTGGGGCTGTGCTGCGCAACTGGCTATCGCATCCTGAACGGGAGGGTGCCAGGAGACCTCGAAGGGGAGTGTACATGCCTTGCAAACCAAGGGCACAGCACAGTGGACTACATACTAGCCTGCCCAGACTTGTTGGATGCTGCACACCACCTTGAAGTTTTGACTGATTCTGCATTATGTGGAAGCCCGCACTCTGATTCAGATCACCGCCCACTTGTTCTCCAGTTTGCCGTAATTACTGAACCTCTTGCAGTCGTTATGCACGCGGACCAGCCGCATATGATACGTTTCAAGTACAACCCAGCACTGTCTAATGATTATTGCACAAAGTTACAAGACCGCATATCCACCATTAACCTGAACGCTTGTATTGAGGATATGAGTGTAGCCGCCCTTTCAGAGTTGATACACGACAACATTTGCATGGTTGCTAATGAAGTCTTTGGACAGAAGCAGCCCCCATCAGCTCATCACCACTGCCACAAACCCTGGTTTGATTCAGAGTGTAGGGTTCAGAAGAAACAGGTCAGGATTTTCATTGAAGGAGCACCTTGACTACGAGCTCGCTAGACACCTGCAGAAAAACTTGAAGTAGCTGTTGAAGCGCAAGAAACGTACCTATGAGAAATTAATGGGTATGCAAATGTGCAAGCTTGCCAAAGTAGATCCCGCTGGATTTTGGAGAAAGTACCACATGCGCAAGGAGGCGTCACACGACATCCGGAGGGAGGCGTTCCGATAGGGCTTTGTAGCGCTGTTGGGGCCACCCATTCCGCCTGATCCGGTTGTACCCATTCCTGAATGTGATGAACCTTGCAGTCTAAGTCAGGATATAAGTACCTCTAAAGTTGCAGAAGCGATTAACAGACTGAAACGGGGAAAGGCAACAGGTGTGGATGGGGTAAAAGCTGAATTTGTTATAGATGGCTGTGACGCGTTGCTCGCGATCTTGCAAACCTTGTTTAACAAGCTTTTCAATGAGGGTTTCTGTGGGTCTTTGGCGGTGGGAGTCATACATGCTCTATTCAAGAGTGGGGATGCTTCATCCGTTGACAACTACAGAGGCATCACAGTTGGGCCTGTTATAGCAAAGATTTTTGCAATGGTTCTTGAAAGCAGGCTGAGTTGTTGGGCGGAGGAGCGGGGCATTCGGGCACAAGGGCAAGCGGGTTTCAGAAAAGATTTTCGCACTATAGACAACATGTTTGTTTTGCATACGCTTATTGAATCCTAAACAGGCTGGAAGGGCAAGAAGTTGTTTACATGTTTTGTTGATTTCAGGAAAACATTTGATACCATACCCCGTGCTAAATTATGGCATGTGCTACAGGGCATTGGCGTAGGCGGGCATTTCCTCGCCTGCCTACGCTCCATGTACAGTCAAGACCGCACATGCGTCACACACCCGACTGAGGGATTGTCCAGCACCTTCGCATGTACCATTGGCGTGAAGCAGGGCTGCCCACTGAGCCCGTTGCTCTTTGGCCTCTACATTGACACACTGGAACCATGCATTGCCGCGCTCGATGATGATGACGGGCCTGACCTTGCTGGCACGCTGGTCAAGCTGTTGCTCTACGCGGATGACCTTGTCCTCATGTCAAGAACTCAGCGGGGACTGCAAAAACAGCTCGATGAGCTGGGGAAGTTCTGCGACGAGAGGGACTTCACGGTGAATGTTAAAAAGACCAAGGTGGTGGTCTTTGGAAGCAGGGTCAACACCAGCCCATTGCTCTACGGTGGCCTCCCGATTGAGGAAGTGGCATCCTTCCAATACTCGGGAGTAGAGCTCCATCGCAATGGCTCTATGAAAATTGTTGTGGAACACCTTGTTGCGGCAGGCAAAAGAGCGGTTTTTGCATTGAAGCAGCGTTGCGCTGACCTAAAAATAAATGATCCTGATATTATTTGCCAATTGTTTGATGCACTTGTGAAGCCGGTTATTAGCTATGCCTGTGAGTTATGGGTGAATGAGGCAGCCACGAATTCGCTTGAGCTAATACATATATCTTTCTTGAAATCGTTGCTTGGTGTCAACGGTTCAACCCCTACACACATTGTCTTGTCTGAGTTTGGGAGGTTCCCTCTGAAGCTGTTTTGGCAACAGCAAGCGTTGAAATACCATTGTAGACTGGAGGATTCAGAGCCATCGCGCCTGATAGGCCTTGCATACCGTGTGCAACTTACATTGTCCTCCTATGAGTGCCTTGGGGCCAGGCGGGGCTCCTGGCTGCATAGAGTGCAAGCTTGGGAAGGTCAAGCCGGAATTCAGCAACCTCCAACGCACTCCGTAGTTGGAGGGGGTATAGCAGCTTTGCAAGATTCTTTTGTCTTGGCTCCAGTTCAGGGCAGTCGTCTAGCAAACTACGTGCGGTTGTATGATATTTGTGAATATGCTTTTCAGCCATATCTTAGCACCATCAGCAATGTGCAACTTAGGAAATGCCTTGCGAGATTCCGTTGCTCAAACCACTGCTTAGAAGTTGAGGCTGGCCCCAGAACCAAGCCAACGAAAACTCCACTTCCTGAGAGATTATGCAAAATGTGTAGTTTGGAGGCCATAGAAGACGAAGACCATTTCTTGCTTGTTTGCCCAGCATATGAACATGTACGCAACATG
>Ga0116231_10001749_pt1 | contig 45089 bp, 40 predicted proteins | sample S1TSphgellanicum_2_FD_89695 | JGI IMG/M metagenome (GOLD analysis project Ga0116231, IMG submission 89695) | Host-associated microbial communities from peat moss isolated from Minnesota, USA - S1T2_Fd - Sphagnum magellanicum MG | ecosystem: Host-associated > Plants > Peat moss > Unclassified... | reverse complement strand
TATTTTTTGTTTTAGGGAAAAAAAAAAATAAATAGGGGGGATTGAAATAGATGAAACGTTTTTTTAGAAAAAAATGGGGGGGGGGGGGGGGGGGGGGGGGGTATTATTTATTAATTTAGTACCCATTATTATAATTCCTTAAGCAAAGGTCACACACCCTTTGTCCCCCCATTCCATTTCATTCATAAGTAAAATAAAGCGCCACCCATTGAAAGGCCGGGCAGGTATACAAGCCTTTAGGTCGGTTGACACAGAGCAGGTGATCCTACATTAGCATGTGATCCATTGACTAGGTAATGTGCAAGGTGGATTAAGGCGTGGGTAGTCACCCGAAGATATAGAGGCCGATAGATTCTCGGGTTTCGGCCCTCCAGTACCCAACGTATCACTGGGTCACCCATTGTCTCTCTCCTCTCGCCGTGCGCTTGCCCTATATGACCGAGCTTGCGAAAGTGCACATCTTTGTGGTCTTTCGGAGAGCGCATGCGAAGATTGTTAGTATTGTGTTGGGGGGAAAGAAAGAGTTCCTCTTAATTTCCCCGTTTTGCAATTTTTATTTTTTTTAAATCCCATTTTTTTCCAAGCTCTGAATCTAGTTTGCAAACTGGTTCGGTGTTTTGTTTTGCTCATGAGTGGAACTGCAGCAGCAGCAGCAGAAGTGAAAGAGAAAAAGGGGAGCAGGAGCTCGTTTTGGTCTTAGAAAGCAAGTTTCTCAATCGCTTGTTTGTTGTGGAGCTTGCATCATTTCACAAGCTTGTGAGCTCCTTAGCGTAGTAAACAGGTTTTGGTGTAGAAAGGTAGGAGGAGGAGGAGGAGGAGGAGAACGTTTATAGTGGGTATAAGGAGTGTAGATGGGAGGAGATTGGTCTTGTCATAGATTCCGCAAGATGTGTCTTCCTGTGGTAGAACAAGCCTTCTTCCTAAGTGGGTTGTAAGAAGATGTGAGGCAGAGCTCTCCTCTTTTGTACTCGGAGAAACTGGGATCGAGAACTCGGGTATTGGGGTTTTGTGCTGAAAGGAACGGCCGCTTTGGGTGGGTGGGTTGTTGTATGAGATAGTAAACACTCCTTTAACGCTCTGGTTGTTGTGATGTTTTCATGTCTTCCAGCGGGAGGAGGAGCAGCAGCAGCAGCAGCAGTAGCAGAACTACATCATGGAATAGTAGCTTTCTTTCCACCGTCCTCTATTTTCATGCTGAGAGGGGGTGCAGCAGGTGGCCAGTTTCACAAGTTCTGGACTTCAGATAACAGCAGCTTACTTACCATATCTCTCTGTATGTCAGCTTCTTCCTTAAGCTCTTCTTCTTAAGCTCTCGCTCACCCTTGGCCCCTTCACCTATTCTGCAAAAGCTAGCTCCTTCTCAGAATACCTAGCTCTTTCTCTTCTTCCTCTTTGATGGACATCATGAGCTTCAATGACAAACGAGCATGTGAAACCAATCAGAAGCTTTGTCCATTGTACCACTTTTTTCAGTATTTTTTTTCTCCGAATGAAGATAGTTTTGGGGTTGCAAGAAGCAGCGTTGGGTGATGACCTTGTATGTGGTTATAGTTGTTGCCAAGTTTTAACCGTGGATGTAGTTTATGAATTTCATGGGTGACAGTCTCTCCTCAGATGGGTCTGTCTCTCTGTCTTTCAGTAAGTGCAGAAGCCCTTTTGTGCATTGCAGTTTTATTGACTCTGAAGGAATTGGATTTGGTTCAGGAGCTACAAGCTTAAAGAAGGAGAGTAGCTTGCACAGAAAGGGAACAATGGCACAACCCAGCCTTGAAGAGGTAAAAAGCTATATACCTATCTGCTGGGGTTTGAAGCCAAGTTGTTTCATTTGCTTCTTTAGAGTTGAGCTGAGGAGCCACTAGCATGCATACATATGAGGAAAGCAAGAATATATGTTTTGTTTCACAAAATAGTGAGGGTGTTACTGTGAAATGAATTGCTGTTGGATGTTTTCGGTCTTGAAAGAAAGTGCAAGTGCAAGCTCTTTCCTTGCACCCAAAATACGTTTTATCACTTGAGAGACAGTTAGAAATGTGCAGCACTCTCACACATATGATGTACACAAGATGAGAGAGCTGACGCTTTCTTCATAACTGAACCACTTCCTGTAATGTTTGTTCATTTTGTGGTAATAATCTTGTGGTGTGTTCTATATGCTGGTTGGTCATTATTTGACAGGTGTTACCAGAATGCCTAGTGGTGGAGGTTATGAACAGAGTGCGGGATGCAAGGGATTTAGCAAAATGCTGTGTTGTCAGCAAAGGGTTGCAACAAGCTGTGCACAATGTTGTTTATGTCCAGTTGATCTGCTTGAAGAAGTATTATGTGGAGGCACGTCGACTCTTTTTTGTAAAACCTCCAGGCATGCACCACATCAACATGGGTGATGGTTACAATGTAGGTCAAAACTTTGGGGGTCAGAGCATTGGAGATCAGGATAATGATGATGAAGAGGAGGAGGAGGAGGAGGAAGAAGAGGAAGAAGATGAGGAGGAAGAAGAAGATGAGGATGAAGAGGAGTGTTGTGGTGGTTCAGGCGCTGGGCTTCATGCCCAAGTGCCTTTCAAGCTAGCAGTCATGAACATGGTGCAGCAGGTAAAAAGGATTGAGCACTTGAAGCTTGAGATTGAGCCAGAGATGCAAGCCAACCCTTTTCAAAAGGATGAAATCCATCTCAAGGACTTCTGGTTGAGTGAACCCCATTTTGTGACCAATTGGGCACATAGAGTTGGCCCTACTCTCCAGCACCTCTGTCTTGTGGACTATGGACAGCAAGCCATCTTGCGCCCAACCCCAGTTGTACAGATCCTTGCTGATACCTGTAAGTGATGGTGATCATCTCCCCAAATTCTGTCTCTGCTGATTTCTATCAGCATCAGGAGCTATATGATTTGAAGACATATACTGATGTGTTTGTTGTGTCTGAATGTTTTTTCAGGTCCATTGCTGAAGACATTAGAGCTCCGGAACATGTTTCTGGATGTAAAGGACTGCCAGGTATTGCCACATGTGACATGCCTGACACTCCGGTGCATAAAGATGATGGGCAGGGGGCTGACAGAAATCAGCAATTGCATGCCTGCTCTGACCATGCTTGCAGTTGTGAGTGTGTTTGGGGTTGAGGAGGCCAAGATCACATCAGAGCACATGCAAGTCATGTGCTTGGGGCTTTCAACAAAGGCAAAGACTGTTGAGCTAAACCTTCCTAACGTACATAAGTTGCAGCTCAAAATGTCATGCCCAGATTCACTCTGGGTTTCTGCACCGAGTCTGGCATATGTGGCTGTTTGCATGGAGAAACGAGAGGGTGCAGTGGTGGAGTTTGAGAGGATTTCTAACCTGAAGGAGCTTCTGTTTGGAGCCTCTCACTTCTTTACACTAACAAAGCTCATCAGAAACAACCCGCTACTAGAGAAGGTCTTCCTTGATGTGCCATGCATAGCTCTAGGGGATGACGGAAAGTGGGAGGGTCTGTTACCTGATGTTCCATTGATGACCCCTGACATCAAAGAGCTTGAGGCATCATGCCCATGTTTGCATACACTGAGCATTGGTCCAGGGCTCTGGCACTCCTTGGAAGATGGTTTTGAGAACAAGCATGAACTAGCCATGTTCAACAAGTGGCCATCCCTCAAGCACCTCATAGTCCACATGGTTGTTCAGAAAATGGACACATGCCTCTCTGTTTTGCGACTCATCTTTGCTGCAGTTCCATCACTCGAGACTCTTGAGATTTATGTCCATGCAGACAGTCCGGTGGATGTGGAGCAGTTTCTTTTGGCATGTGATGAGCATATACACTTCTCATTCAAGTCAGGGAAGTGGAAGAAAGGCTTGAACTTTTCATGTTTCAGTTTCTGAAAGTCACCCGTTTCATTGGAATAGTTTTTTGGGAAAATAGTTGCTGCTGCTGCTGCCAGGTACCTTTTTTTATGTTAGAAGGAACACCCTCCTACATTATCTAAACACGGCTTTTTCTAGTCACCCTTTTCACTGGACAATGATTTTGTTCCAGGACCAGGTTCTATTTTGAAATTGTTTGTACAGTGAGTCTCTTCTCCTCCTGAGTTATGTAATGTGAAGATTGGTTTTGACATTTTGAGCAGCTAAGTGTGGAAACTGCATTTGCTAGTGTTTCTCATAGATGTGGCATATCCATCTTCTTAACAACTCCTAAATTATGGTTTTGCATTGCAACTCTGGAAATGATATCGGAGTTTTGAGAGGTGTCAGTTTGTTGGTAGCATCTGTTGTTAGGTTTCATTACTAACCCAATGAGCAATTCATGACATGTTATTCTTTGAACTAAGAATGGACACATCTTATGACATCCAACTCCTGGAAGTGAAATCTTGCCACAAATTCTATGTGTGGGCAATTTGTGGGAATTTGGTCTACATTGGGTTCATCTCATGGGAAGTAAATCACTGTGAAGAATTGATTTGAAGGCAATATGAAAATTGGGTACCTTTTGATTGTTTACAAATGGGCTCAAGTTCTCAGAATCGGAAGGACTTTTAAGTCATCTCTTACTTGAGAATAATAAATTTTGATAAAAAGAAAAAAGTACCCAAGTTCTCTCCCCTCACATTCAAAGAAGGCTACATAACATCTCTTTACATGTGATGGAACTTCAAACAAAAAAGCACCCAAGTTTACATGTGCAAAAAGAGTGTTATAACAACGAACTTTCCCCAAAAAAATTGTTATAGGCTTTAGGGGATATTACTCAGTGTTTTTGTAACATCTGTTACTTGTGACTTGTGAGAGAATAAACTTTGCAAAAGTTTTTGTCATGGGCTTTTTGTGGCACTTATCAAGAGTGTTGTTCCCTTGATGTCAATCTTACTACTACTACTACTTCCACTATCCACCAGGGCCACAAACTTAGATAAGATTCTGGAGGCAAAAAACCAAGAAAAGAGAGAGAAGAAAGTACCTAATTGGCTAGGCCTGATTATTATTATACCCCACCCCCTGTCTATAACTCCCTGTGCTTCAGTTTTGTGTGACCAAAATATTCCTGTAGCTTTTTGTCTGAGCATTTCTTGTTGGGACTTGCACATAGAATAATTTGTTTTGTGTGGCAATGGTAGCAACAATGCTAACTTATGACAACCCCCACGACTATCTTGCCTGCCTCCGGATCTTGACTTGGTTTTTATTCATCCTCTGCTGAATAAATAGGGCGCAGGAAGAATAACCTCTTGACCTGATTCACTTCTCCCTCACACTACCTAGGCAAACTACCTAGGTATGTGTGCGGGCAAGTAGCTTTGGAATGCAAGTGGTTAGTATTACATATAGTAAAGGACGTCGTGAAGCATCATTTCATCCATCTGTTTCATCATCTATCAGTTCATCCATCCAATCATCCATTCGTCTCGTCATGGTCTGTTTACTCCAATGGGGTGGAGAAAGAGTGGAATACAGATGTGGCGTGAATACATGTGGAATGTCGTATATAAAGAGGTTTTGGAATGTAGTTTGTAATTGTAATTTTGTAATATGTATCGTCAAATACACACACACCTGTGCATTAGGCACGGGGTTCAAACTAGTATATATGTATAGGAGAAGGGTTTATTAACAGACCCTTTCATATTTGAGATCTCTTTAAGTTTATTGAAGGGTTTGCTGATAGGCTTTTCTCTTACATAAAGTGTTTTTTTGTGACATCTTAAAGGGATAGTGAGGAAGGATAGGTTGATGAGTAATTTTTATCTAATGAAAGTTATTTGAAAAATGAAGAGTACTCTTTTCAAATTGTGTAAATTGTTGTTCGTACAACATCATTATAACATCAGTGAACATGATTTTATTTTATTTTTGACACAATGAGGGACCAAAATATACAAAAATAAACAAATATAGTGATGATGATGCTTTACATATGTAAGTAAGTGACACACTTTGACGACGATGATGACGACTATGTAGTAGATAGATGTATATGGATGGTTAATAGATAGCTAACCATCGTGGTTTAGCTTTGTGATAGGATTTTACAATGAAAAAGCATTTCCTATCCACCTACCATTCATCCTGCATGTTGTGCTGCTACCGGTGGGTGCTTTGTTCATTGTTCATTCCTGTCTTCCTCCTCCTCCTCCCCCAACATTTGTTTGTTATCGACATTTGTTACATGAACTTTGAGATCAGATATAGTTTTTCATTGGGTCTACCATTTTGAGGAATGTTCATCACCAGGTGTTATTGTGAATTGTGATCATTTTATCTTTTTTGTTTTGTCAAATGTCTCAAGCGTGTTATGATGCCCTCCTCCTCCTCCTCCTCCTCCTCCTCCTGATGATGATGAATGGTAAGTGGTCAGAAAAACAGTTTTCTATTGGGTTCCAGTTCCGTAGCTAACCATGATGGTTAGCTCAATTGCTTTTTCTTTTCTACCTACCTACTAACAAAACCCACAAGGGAGGGTGTTAGTTAGTAGGTAGGTAGTAAAAACCAAGCCCTTCCTAATGTATAAACCATCTACTTACCTAGTATTTATCTATTTTCCTACCTATATATGAGACCTATTTCCTACTAAATTGGTTACCAAGGTGAAACCAACTATTAACTCGGTTGAGATTCATCCACAACTGAGTAGTAATGAGCATCCAGTGGATGGTGTGCTGGTGGGTGCTGGTTCACTATGGCCCCTCCATACCATCATGGTTTGGGTGGTACATAGTCTTTTCCGACCTTTCTCCAACAAGCTAGTACGGTGGTGTTAGCCCGCCTACCACCAGAGGTGCTAACACCGAGTGTGAAGGCAGCTTTAGGTCTGCAAGTGTAAGGTAAAAAGCCCGAGGGTGAGGGCATTCCCAAAATGCAGGTCTCAACTCAACTTTAACTTTTTAGTGAGATGGAAATGTCCTAGAATTTCTGGGAAACCCTAACCAATAATAATAGCATTACCCCTATCCAATAAGTATATTTAATTATGTTCAGGGCACTCAAAACACTACTAACAAACAAGGAAAGCTTCAACATGAGTTTAATATGCTAGAGAGCCAAAACACCTTTGAATGTCTTCAAATGGATTGGATTGGCCTCTCATTGCACCTCTCCTCATGATCAGCCAAAATGTGATGTAGGGTTCAGCCTTGTGGTGATTATCAGCCATGAGATGGTTTAGCCAATTTGGCTATAAACAAAATATGAATGTACAAAATTTAAGCATCCTTTTTATATGTGTTTCCATATTCACTAGTTGGGGGTTGCCTACCAAGTTCAGATTTTTATTTTTTTATGTTTTTTTTCCAATGAGTTTCTTTGATTTGGCCATCACAAATAATTCTCAAACTTTGGAGACTCCTCAATATAGAAGAAGTATTAACTCCAACATCCTCAACTGTCTTCAACTATTATGAAAAAGAAAACGAGATCACCAAAGAGGAGAGGGACAAAAAAGAAAAGAAAAAAGATACTGCCAAAATAGTAATAAACTTACTATAGGCCCACCTCAGGTGCATGTTGAGCCTTCTCATTGGTTGCATGAAATTTTTGTTTCAAAAATTGTTTGTCCTTGTCTTTTCACTTGGCTTGATGCAAAACATTGATTTTTTTTGGGGTTAAATTTTTTAATTTCTTCTTTGAATTTGGTGATCAAAAACCCGAAAAAGAAAATTCACTTATTTATTTTCATTTTTGAAAAAAAATCGCCACAAAAGAAAAAACATTGATACTCACACATTCAAAATCACATTTTAATTTTTTTGTTTTCATCTATGAAAGGAATTGGTAGTGTCAAAAGTTAGGAATATATATATATATATAGGAACACAAAACCTCATGGCACAAACATGATATTACAAACCTAATTTGACTTGTGTTGCACATCTTGAAAGTTCAATGGAACAAAGTTCTTAGTCTTATACAAATGTTCACTGTATGTAAAGCATTAGTAGAAAATTTCTAGTGTATTTGGAAAGAATGTTTCCAAGTGGAACTTTTGCTCTGCAAAGGGTGGGGCATTTAGAAAAACAAAATGCATGCGGTGGTGACTGAGCATCTTGTGTTGTTTTCTAGTTTTCTCATGGTATTGCAAGAAAATAATGATTTTTTTAAAAAAAATTCTTCCAATGCTTTTATGTCAATTAAATGCTTTAGGAACAATGTGTTGATGATCTAAGCACTCATGGGGTTGGGTGGGTGCTTATTTTGGGAACACCTTAGTCCTTGGGCATTACCTTACTCTTATAGTTATTGGGTGTCCAAATTGAATTGGCATGCAAACTTGGTTGAGGAATGGAATAGTGTAATGCACTAGAAGAAAAAATCCAACCTCATATGAAATTGTAGATCACATTTGGTGATTGGAAATCAATTCCAAGACATATTTGCAAGCATTTGTTGTCAAAGGAGGGAAATGATGAGCAAACCCTCCAAAGGTTTTTTCTTAAATCTATGTTACCAAGGAAACAATGGTATGAACTTTAGAGTCAACAACAAACCATACACATTCAACCTTTAAAAGTTAAATATGCCAATTGTGGGTAATGCCAAATACAAATCATTGAATGGTAACGTGCAAAGTTATATGCAGTTTCCTTGACTTTCTTGGCCTCTTATTGTGTATAGTCTCCTCTCATTTTAGAGGTTTGTGTATAATAATTCTTGATTGAGAGGAAATTCAATGGTGACAAATGCACACAATTGGAGAATACAATAATGAACTAGGAGTTCATGACCATAGTTTGACATTGTTTTTCAAGTTTGTGCATCACACAAGTATAATAGGACAAATTCACATAGCAAAAAACCTGCATAAAAACAACCACACCAAAACACAAAACTCAAACCATTACTTAAACGTGTTCCATATGAACCCCATCAAACTTTTTTCATGCAAGAACCATTACAAAAAAGAAAGTGTCAATCATGAAAGGAAAGACAAAAGTCCCATTTGAATTGTTTAAAGTCAAATCTCTAAAACTAGAAGGAGCAAATCAGCAATGGGAATGGGAGGTGGGTCCAAAGGAGTGGAGGAGTTGATAGGAAGCCAACTTCACTACTATAGCCTTGCTTAGGATGGAATAGACTTGCATCTTTTGAAATACAATTCAAATTCAATGTCAAAAGAAAATGACCACGATTGAAACCAAATAATTCATCAAACTTCACATACCCCTAGTTTTGTTGGCCTTTTGCTCCTAACACACTCTCTTCAGACAACAAGTTTCAACACCAAGACATATCAAAAGATGCAACCTCTACAATTCTAAGTTAAATAACATTAGTGGTTTACCTCCTAACTTTCACCACTTGCAAATCCCTTTACTATTTCAAATATTGCATATGCTATAGATAGGTAAAGTATGACCTCTAGTTTAGTTCATGATCATTGAGATTTGGAACTTAGTAATTAAGTCTAGACATTGTCTTTTTGTTTCCACTTTTTTTTTCCTCTTATTTGTCCCCCCCCCCCCCCTCCCCCCTTATCTTGGAACAAAGTCTTGCAGGTTCACATCATTTGTTACCACGATCATATAAAAAATCATCCATTTTTTTGTGCAAATGGCCAAAGATTTCTATTGCTAGGAGGAGAAATTCATCTCATGTTTGTCCTTTGTGTTCTCAAACTCATAGTTCACATAATATTCAAATCAATAATTGCATTGTGATCAAAGAGAGTCTAGGAAAAAGTGTTTACTTTCACATAAGTATTCGACACAATCACCACTCTTCACATTTAATCTTGTTTTCCCATGCACACTATGCAATTTGAATTCAAAACATGGTAGAATTGAGTATTCAATGTGCCAAATATGCTAAAAGATGCATTATGCAACTTGAATTATGACTATATAACATAGTTGCAAATGTAAATGTGTTAAAAGTTAACTAGTAAAAGGCAAAAGATTAATTCACTTTGCGCTAAGCACGCAACTGTGTGTTAAAAGTTAACTAGTGTATGTAATACATCACGTTACCTTAAGCAATTCCTAAGTATTTTATGTAGTTTAAGCAACACCTAGACACTTTTGGTAGCCTATGCAACTTTTAGGTAGCCTAGAAACAACCATTAAGTAAGCTTACATAACTTAGGGCAAGTTGAGTAGGTCATTTTAGTAGGTTAGGAAAAATGTTGGATTAAAATTGTGATTCCATTTCATGTTACATTAAAAAAACATTGGTACAATGATAAACATTTTTCCCCTCAATGTGCAAGTGAAAGGATCAAATCCTTATTACAACTTATTTACCTTAATCTAAGTTATGTAATTTAGGTACTTACCCTAGGTTGAAATATCTAACCTAAACCACCTAGGTTCTTTAGCCCATGTTTTTAATGTAGGTGACCTAGGCTAGATAGGTTAGGTGGATTAAATTGTTAACCTACATAGGTCACATTTGTTCAACTTGGAGCTTGCCACATGTCAACATTTCAATGGTAAAAAATTTAGATGTTCGCAAGTTTCCACTTTTTAATTGAATATATAATTGCAAATGACCATGTCACATAGGCATATGTCACTACACATTTTAGTAAAAAAAACTAGTGAAAAATGATCATGCCATGTAAGTTAAATTCTTTACATAAACAAGTTGGTTTTTTTGAAAAGTTAACAAGTAGGCTAAACTTTTAAAAAAAATATTAAGTAAGTAATTGTTCAATTGTTTACTTATGTAGACCCTGGGTTTTAATTTGTTGTAGAATGTGTACCTATACATTTTTTGGCATTGGGGAGAGTAATGTGCATGGAATCAAATTAACATTTTGAAAGAAGTAGGAGTAGGTTCTTAAGTTTGAAAAAAATTACCAAAATGAAATTGAAAACTTTAATAATTGCAAAAAATAGGCTGAAATCTATACCTAGAGTAACTCCAAAATTATTTAAAACATTAAAACCAAGATTTAAAGTTTTTTTAACATAAAAGATCTTTACAACAAAGTCAAAACACATAATTAGAAGCCAAAAAGGGCATTGGATGTTAGACATAATCTGTCAAAATCAAACATTTTTTTTTATTACCATTTAAAATCATTTAGTAATCATGGCAAGTTAGTCATTTTTCCCTTGTATGAATGTTAAGGAACTTGGAGTAGAAATTCATTTGATCCAATTTTAAGTTTTGGTTTTATTTTAGGACATTTGAAAATGTACATTTACTATGTCAAATGGAGTCAATTTTGCAAAGGACTATCAAAAGGACTCATAATCAAAGAATTTTCATTGAAAAAATATAGATAATAAAAACACATTAACCACACTCAAAAAAATTCATACTTTTTAAATGTGAACTTTAAAAACTTTAAAAATTCAAAGAATGTTTCAAAATTCATTCATAATTTCAGAGCTTCAAGAGCCTTTTACCACATATAAATGGGTTATACTGTACATGATGTATGAAGAAAAGTTATGGTGCATAGTATAATAAAATTAAATAATGTGAAAATTCTATTTTTGGTGATGATTTAAAATTTTGATCATTTTTCAAGATGAACCATTAAATTTGTAAGGAATTTGCACACTTTTTTAAATTCATATTTATTCAATAATGACTAACAAAAAAAAATGTCATGCATTTGGAACATTTACAACTTTTTTAGAACAAGTTATAAAAAAATTCATTCAAAAATTCATTTACATGTAAAAATAATTTGTTGGAAAAAAGACGTGTAGTCCTTTTCCAAAGTAATGCCTTTGGCTCTTAGTTACAAGTTTTGACCCAACATTGGTTAGTTGGTATTGGTACTAGGCTAATGTTATTTTAGGTCATACTATTTGTATTGGTGTAAGTACCAAGGAATGGTATTGCTTCATGTCATACCAACTTGGTATAATCCTTGATACTAGGTGCATGCCTATATACCAATGTTGCCCAATTATTCAAATTTAGACCTAACCTCTAAATACTAATAAAACATATTCTTTATTTTTGTACAAGGAAGGATATGTATCCAAATGGGTGAAAACATCGTCAAGCAGACTAATTCATGTTTTTTTTTTGGTTGAATACAAGACCATAGAAATGTATCATAAAATTATTAAACATGTAATTTGATTGGGTTAAAAGGTTGAAGTTATTATGGTTTTTGATTCTATGTAAAAACATTTAATAAAAACATATTTAATTAGTAGTTAAGTAGGTTATTATGAATGAAAGTAGGTGCACCATCCTATTTTAATAAAAATAGGTGCAAGTAGATTAAAAAAATGTCTAACCCCCCAAAAAGGAATATTAAAATATATCATAAATTTTGTGAAAACATGTAATTTACAAATGTTTTATTTTCTTTTTGGAATCGAGATAACTTTTAACACATTTACACATGATATTTTCAAAGGTATTTTTTACACACTTTTATGATGCAATTGTTTCATCCAAGTTTACATTCTTAAGAGGTCAATCAAGGATGAATGGTTTTGCAATATAGTAGGAATTTTTTACCTACTTTCATGCTTACATGTGAATGTCAAATAATTAATTATTCCTAAATTGCTTAAGACTATTTTTATGGTCTACTTAATTGTGTTTTCACCTCAATGTTTTTTCAATATACATAGAAGTTGATTGCACATTCAAATTATTTTCTGTTTTGGGAAGTTGTGAATAAATTGATTTTCAAGATATTAAGGATATGCAAAAATGTTATTTGAATACCAAAATTTCCAATTTCTGGTTGCTTGCAATGTTTTTGCAATAGCAACCTAGCCTACACAAACATAGTTTGAAACAAAGTAACTTGTAGGGCAATTGAACCATAATTCTTTGAAAAACTCTAACAAATTGCAACAAGTTGCCTACTCGACCACACCCTTGCACAACTCTATCACCATGTTTAACCTACAATTATTATAAAAATACCCTTCTTATATTAAGTCATAATTCTTCTTAACTAAATAATCTTCAACTTCCATGTAAGCTTTTAAACTTGTAGTTCACATGCAAACCATTAGGGTAATTCCTAAGCACCATGATTATTCAATCCATGTTCTCCACTTGTAAATGACATCTTATAATTGTCAAGACCCCAACAAAACTAAACATTTGTTTATAATCAATTTACGACTTAGGATTTTTAGGATCAATTGGCAAGGAGGCCAACATTTGGAAATTTTCCTTTATGGATGCACTACCAAACAACATATATACAAATGCAAATGGGAGAGAAACTAACCTCTTAAACAAATATAATTCATAGTAACCAATGCATAAAAAAATTCCTCCATTGAAGTTAAATATGAAACACATTACCTTCATGATCCTCAATGGAGGCATTAGCTATGGTTATACATGCATTGGCAATAGGGTTCAACTAATGGAAATACTCATACAACTTTGCAACCATATTCATAGGTTACTTGAGCTACACTTTCACACCCCACTAAATTTTTCATTACAAACAAAGACTTGAAACATGAATCCAACATGTTGTAAACCTACTTATATGGATCCAAGATTTTAAAAACTTAAAAAAAGATTTGATCACCTTTATTACCTCCTATAACCACATATTTTATGCAAAAGGAGGATCTTAACTTCAAACAAATAAAAATAGGAATATCATCATTGTTTGTCGCATATTGACAAGCTTTGAACATCATGTGCCCAAAATGGGTACCTTCATAAATTCGTAGTGTTTTCAAGGGTTAATAATCAAAGATGGAGTGCAAAATTATCACTCGAAATGTCAATTTACCACTTTCATAATTTACAAATGCAATCATTTAATGAGAACAAAGATTTATTTTTTTCGAAATTGGAATTGTATAGCCAACGGCCATGCAAAGCTTAGTTGTTTCATTCACTTCAAACAACCTAACAATAATATGCATGGGTACTTAACTTCATTCAAAAAGTCGATTACCAAAGCAAGCATGTCTAGATTCCATATTGCTTTAAAACATCCATTGATTGAAATTGTTGCTATAGATGCAAGATTTGACAATATATACAAATCCATTATCTTCTTAATCATGGTAAGAAACATTTCTTGCACATGAAAAAAACAAGAAGGAAATTAAACAAGAAGGCATTGTTGTAAAATTAAACTTGAAAACCAAATGTTCTTGCAAGTGGACACCTAAGCTTGGAACCCTAAAAGATGTAAAACACAATATTTTAACATCTCCTATTCCTCATCACTTTTTTATAAGTGCCATTGATTGCATAATCAAATGAACCCACCATTTTTTTCCTTGGTTGTCAACTTTGATTAGGTATTGTTACCTTTTCATTGAATTGCAACCTCTTTTAAATAAATATCTTAGGGTGTGCATATTATACATGAGTTTTCATAAGAGTTATAACTTTCATTTTGTTATATTTAATGAAACACTTATGAAAAATAGATCTTTATTTTACAACATTACCATTTGCTTGTTTGGCATTGTTGCATATATGGGTTCACCAAATTAAAAAGCAAGTTGTCATCGATGGCCAAAAACCCTAATAAAACAGACATTTAATTATGAGGTCTCCACAACACAACTTGTGTTTCTATAATTGGAACTTGCATAACATCAACATTTGATATGTTGCCAATTTGATGATGCATGTTTTCAACATTTGAAACAAAGGGGCAAACATATTTTTCATGAATATTTATGGATTTTTTTTTAAAAAATAAAAAATATTCCTCATTGATTTTTATGAAAAGACAAAAAAAAAAAACATATTTCTGAAAGATCTTTTGAAATTAAAAAAAACTTCTTTTATTGTTTATCATTCGCGATAATATTTGACCAACACTTTTATATATCATGCCAACACTAGTTGTGATTGGCAAGAGTTCAACAAGATTAGTTGTGATAGAACCTACTAATAGTGAACCTAACCCAACAAATACTCTCATCCAATGTTTAGTTTTGTGACAAAATTTCACACCATGGCAACAAAAAAATCTAAATATGAAAGGTAGAAAGGAGGATTTTGAGAAAAAAAAAACACCAAACTCATCATACTTTGAAAGAAAAAACATGATGCCACCATATTTAGACAATAGGTCCTTCCAACAAAACAAAGCATGAATCTCAAAACAAAAATTTCTACTTTCCAGACCAGTTGTCAAATTTGGCTCATTCCTCTTGTGGATGATTGCCATTTCACATACTTCACAAAATTGAAAAAAATAAAAATAATAATAATAAAATCTTGCTCTCATCACATTGTTGTATGATTGCTTTGGGCTATACAATGTGAAAGGGTTTTCAACATATAGCTAGCCTAAGAAGCCTTCCCATGTTGAAACTTGTAACAAACAGTAAAAGCCAGCTGCAAGGAGTCCTTGCAGAGTATGATGCACCCATTGGGTAGTGTTCACAATGAGCCAAAACTATCACCACAACTCTCCTAAATGACAAACACAGAACACCCAACAAGCTTTTAAACTAGTCTTGGAATGTTGAGCATTCCTTTCCTTTTGTGAAGATTTGAGGAATAGACCAAAGAGACCAACTTGATAGGTAGTAGTGACGGAAGAAGACTGGCCACTTTTATCGTAATCAAAGATTGAAAATGGTGGGTTAGGCTTGTGAGACAATTTTTTATGATTGAATTCAGAGTCTTGAAGTTGTGCAAAGGAAAGAGTGAAAACACTTGAATGATATTATTGGTAAGGGATCTTTTTCTAAACTTTCATAGCAATCTGGTCTTGGTATTAGGCCACAAGGCTGATTTTTGGCTGGCATGTGGTACCTGTAGGTACCTATATAGACACCTGATATTGGGGGCGACTTTAGATGAGGGTCCAAAGTCCAGGGACCAATGGATTCAAGCAATCTTATTGGTCGAAAGCTTTAAATTGGTCCCAAGGCCTTTGGATGAGGGTTCAAGACCCAAAAAAATGGCAAATCAAGGCTAAACCTACATGGCACATGTTTTGGAGGGAAAATCAATCGGTTCAGACCAAAAAATAGTGCAAAAAGGAGAGCTCCTGATTTGGAGAACCAAGAGTCAGGCTAGGGACCAAGGTACATCCTTTCAAGATTTAGAGTTGTCAATTGACCTTTGCTTGGTTCCATCAAAATACATTGAATTGCATAAATTTGAAAGGCAAAAATCCTTTACTCTTGTTGAGGCCGTCATTCTTAATAAATACAAAAGGAAATGAGAACATGGAGAATGAAAAAAAAAAGGTTTGAGAATGAAAAAAACAATTGCATAACTAAACTTATTAGGTTTAGGGTTCTTTGATGGGTTCAAAAGGAAGATCCTAGATGATATGATTACACTTGGAAGTTTGCATCCAAATTTACCTTGTCAAAAGCATTTACATGGGGCCATGTAAGTGTAAAAGAAAACACTTACATGCTAAGCATGATAAGTGTAAATTGCCAAAAATGACATTATAAATCATTTATACTAACACTATTTTTACACACCTAACAAATATCTATTTACACTAATTTTTCCAACATTGGTATGTTGTCTATTCCAACATTGTCCAATTCCATGTTATAGGAAAAAAAGTCTAACTAGTTTCCTTTCTAGCCTTAACTTGTTAATGTGATGAATGGTTCCTTTGTTGGCAATAGATAGAACCTCCCTTGTGAGGTTTTGAGATATGTTTTTTTGGAATTTGTGAATGTCTTGTGTTCATGGTTGCTCAAAATTCAAATTGAAGTTGGGTTCCACCTAGTTATATACATAGCCCAAGATTGAAATTTGTGTAGGTACCATTGTTGTATATGTAGGTAAAGGCACTAGGATAACGGCATTACAAAAGAAGGGGATAGGGTGAAGCAACATTCGAGTGTGATCTTGCTTCTAGTAATGCCCTTGTTTGATGTTGCCTCACATGATCCCTTCTTGGAGTCATGCCCTTGTTTGAAGGCCTTACTCAACATAAAGATCCTATCGTAATATTTAGATGAACCAAATGATCAAGTTAAATGGAAGATCCCTTTGAAAACTTGAAGATCCTCTCAAAAAACAGAAAAACCCTCCAACAAAAAACAAAATTTTACTTGAGGTAGGATTACATAGGGTAAGGACGTCAAACAAGATGATGAGGATGAGGAACCTTATGCATAAGGTGCCATTCTCTTTTGAGGCAAACATTCTACTGAGGGTAAGGTGCCCTCCACATACACTAGAAAATTCTACTATTTCTTGTATATAGTATATACAACACATTTGGAGGTGTAAAACACATGCTACATGTCCATTATATTTCAGTAAATTCCATAAGGGATTTTGGTGTTTGTTGCAACTCCAATTTCACAATTTGGCTATCATTAGTGTTGTTCAAGCATGTAGAGGAAATAGGCAATGTGGAGTTGTTAGTTGTCATGAGCATCTGACTAAACCCTAAACCTGAAAAACGGAACCCTAAGTTAGAATCATGGATTTTTTTGGAGTGCTCAAAAATTGTGTAGAAAGAAGTCAAGTTACTTGCTCCTTTGCCTCACATGCAAAGTTTTCAACATTGTTTACAATTCAGAAACCAATTTCCTCTTGGAGTTAGAGAGACATTTCGACTGGAGGTGTGGAACCAAGTGTACAAGGAAAGGAAATTCGCTCTAACAAAGGGACTGGAATCATGCGTGGAAATTTGTGGAGTTCAAACTTCAATGTACTCTGTGTGACTAGATACTCAGCAATCAGAGGGATTGTACATTACAATGGCTCTGGTTGTTGAACTTGAGGATTGATTCCCCTTTCAAGTGTTCATGGATGCTGTGGGAATCATCTTCCCCCAATGTTGTAGCATTGTTCAATTTGCACTTAGTATCAAGGCAGCTTTACTTTGTCTCCTTCAATTTGCTTCATCCATGATCATTGTTTTTTGAAGTTTTTGAACTTGATAGTTGTTTTCCATGGAGGTCTTATTTAGACCTAGCCCACAACAACTAGGCTTGGTAAGTTCTAACAAATGGAACAAACACCATAACAGATAACAGAACACTGGCACTCTCTTAACTGATAACAGAACTCCAGGATGGAACTGATGCCCACCACAAACTACCTTGCAACATTTGCATAGCAGTTCACAAATTTGGACCCTCATAAAATGTCAAATTGATGAACACATGGTGCTTGGTCTACATTGCACCCCTTCAGTCGCTGCACCAAGGAGACTCAGCTTTCTAACAGTTACTCTATGCCTAGAAAGCAGCTATATTTAGAGACTCAGAAAATAAACTATACCATGTGGGAAAAAATGGACTATCTTGTTATCCCTTCACAACATACTGTCAAGCACACCATATAAATGGGGGCCAAAAGCACATCCCCACAAGTCTCAAGCCTCAGAGTGATAGTTTCTCCACTAATCAAGACCCAATAAGTTGGAAAAGCACTGAGATTAAACCCCTGGGCTAGCATCAGCTACCTTTCTGGCGGGAATGCGTTGCCTCCGCTCAACGTACAAGGATGGAAACCAACCTGCCTTCCCTTTGCACTCTCCTTCTGACCAGCCTGTTGGAGAGACCTGCCAACCAGATGCCCACCATCAACCTAATTGGTAAGCTTGGCAAATCAGCACTTGCATGTCAACTACCAGGAAACATTACATCCTCCAATGAGCCACCAAAAGATATACAGCATAACACAACAATTACCCTTTCCTGAAAATATCAGGTCAGAGAAGCAACCAAATTAATAAAGGGCAGACCTGGCGAACAACCACATAATCCCCAACAGATAAGCTCAGCTCCCCTTGATCCTCAGCTTCAAAGTCATGCATCACCTGCCCCGACCAATGCCACATTGCCCAATAAAAATCCAGGTTTGAAATCAGGAACTTCATGACAATTTGCAATAATCTGCACTGCCCAGACAGCAATTTGGGATAGCAACAATGATTGTAAGCTAAAAGAGGCAGATAAACTGTCAAGTGGCAGTAGCTAAAGGACCCTGGACTTTTGAAAGCTGATTCCTGCAGTGATAACAAGAAAAGCTCCCTTCTGGTTGTCAACACAATATTTGCTTTCACAATCCTAAAATGAGTAATATTTTAGCTGTTTTATGGAATACTTCTGGTCAACCAGGTCACCCTCAAATTTCAAGTCCCTAAAGAGCCTAAGCACCAAGGGTTTTCACACATAACAAGCTACAGATAACAGCAAAATTCTGGGCAAGCAGAAATGTAAAATGCTACAAATCTAACTTAGCAGGCCATTTCATCAGGCCTCGTGATAATAAACACAGACCCCCCCTGTCTCAACAGCCTGTCCTTCTGGCCAAAACCTCAAATTCATGCAGAGGAAAGGCAGTGTTTGTTTCCTCAGAAACAATACATCAGGAGATGGGTCCTATGAAAGCTCTATTGACCCTTGGGGACAGAAAGTGCTAAAACAAGGATCTGAAGCTTCACTGTGTACAAAGAATTTCACACAGACTGCTTCTGCACCTAAAGAGAGGACTGTTGGTTCATCAACGTAAGAGACGTCCTCTTGCTGTTCAGTGAGCAAATACGAGAAGTTACTCAGTGTATTGCACAACTTGAGAATACAGCAAACTCACTAGAACTCCTATATCCCTAACAGCATATCCATGAAACACAATGCATCTTCAACAGAACATGAATACACACACACTTGAGAAGTTGAGGAGGCTACCTCAGCAAGGAAGTACAGAGCCTTCTGTGCAGCTTTAGAAACAGGAGCAGCTTCAGAGGCATTTTGTGATCCACCATTTGACTTGACATCCTCATATGAAGGGGGGGGCATGTACATATCAGCAGCTGCAGCATTTCCCCCAGGTGTGGAGCTTGACTCACTGCGCTGGCGCTCAGAGACCATCTGCATATCCAAACTCCCAGTCAGGGCTTGGTAGCTTAAGTCACTGAGGTCCCACATGCAAATCATTCAGAACCAAGGGTGGGACAGAGGCAGATAACTAAATGCAGTTCCCTCCACAATGAGCTCCAAAACATCAGCTGTTGAAACAACTCACCCATTTGGTATGGCTACTTATCCACAAAAATAAGCTTTCCAAAACTGCTAAAGCATGCAATCAGTCATAACTCTCGTCTTCCAAAAGGGAGACAAATACCTGAGCATGAAGCTGGTCTAGTATCTCTGCAACACGCTGATGATAGGAGCGCTCTGTTTCCACCTGAGAAAAATCCCAAGGGGGATCTTTCAGCAATATTTTAAGTTGGACCTTTACATGCACATCATTAAACAGTGCCACAATATGCATGAACTCTGATGGGTCGCTGTTCAATGCACAAAACATAAGATGAGATCTTGTTCATATTGTCCAAGTGTCTTAACCATAGCAATTAATCGCTGCAGTGTGAGCCGTTGTTGCTGTGCTTCAACAGCAGTCATGGCAGCTGCAGCCTCTTTGCCTAGCACTGCCATGGCAGAGGCAAGTTCACCCATCTTCTGTTCTGCCGCTTGCAGCTTCAAGGTGTTGTCTGCATTACCCCCAATCTCCTTGTTCCTGAGTTGCCTCCTTCCAACCTCTGCTGCCTGTTCAAGAATCACAGACAAAACAAATTGCCATGTCTCAAAAGCAGAACTCAAAATGTAGAGAGAAATAAGCTCCATACAATGAAGGGACCCCATCAGTTTGTATAATTGGGTGACTCACAAACCAGAATCCAAAGCCATGACTTTTAAAAGCAAAAGAAGGAAGGGAATAACTCTGGGAACTGACCTGTGCTTCTGCTTCTTGTCGTAAGCGTTCATAGCGTTGTGTAAGGTGTCGAGCATCTTCTAGTGGTGCCCCCATTACCATTGCTCGCAATGGATCTGCAACCTGGCATCACACCATAAGGAGAAATTTTGAGAACCACTTATTAAAACATCCTGGAATAGTACATAGACAAAATGGTGAAAATTTTGCGGTTAATGAATAGGTAATCAGGGAAGTTAATATAGGCCTCTTCAGAATGCAAAATGTCCAGCAAATGAAAGTAACTGGTGCTGGCATGGGACATTGAAGCCATAAAATCTGGCCACTACTACATTATTGAAAGGTTAACCCAGCACAGTGCCATAAACTGCCCTATCAAAATAAATGCGAACATAGTTGATTGAGGCATGATCCCAGCCAATGGACGAAAAAAACCTGGGTTCCAATAGACCGGTGCAAATTGTCCCGCTCTCTCTCCATCTGTGTTCGGGCAGTTCCAAAATGCAGAGAGGCTCTGGCAAGTGCACCCCCAGTGCTAGGACTTTCAGTTGCATACTTCCGACAATCATCTGCAAGCTTAGATGCTGCACATTATGGCACAAGCGTGTCATAGAACTTCACTTGAAGAAATGAATCTGCATAAAGAAGGGTAAGAAAGGTCCAAAGGAGAAATCAGCAGTACTATGGAGTTGTGAAAACATATCTGTGACATTGCAGGGAAACTCCACCATGGCACTTTGAAGGTAACTATCATGTCAGTTCCAGCAATACCGAAACTAAAATGCAAAGAATAAGGCCAGCTGTAACCTTATGAGTGCTGCTCACAAAGCATCTGACACTCACCACATTTGTGAATAGCAGTCACTAGCTGCCATGACTACCCACTGACAAAGCTCCCAACCATGGGTGTAGTTAAGTATGTAGTAATCTGCCTGAAATTTGTGCAAACCATTATAAAAGTATCTGCATCCTGAGATTCTGTCGCATTTCTAGAAGAAATGGGAAGACTAAGTCATGATGTTGCCAAGGAGTCAAGAGACATAGCCAATTAAAAAGTCAACGCCATCCTCATTCAAGCTGCAAAAAGCTGCTGGAGGATAAGCTACAGTACATTTTAGCTTCTCCGTCTACAAGCAAGCATCTAAGCCAAAAAGGCCTACATAGAGGGGTAGTGGTTGTCCAGCCTCCTGCATCCTGAACACATGCTTTAAGCACACCATGCACTACAATTCAGACTCACCAACTTCCAGTTGCTTGATGCCTGTTGACACGACACCTTCCACTCCTCGCACGATTTCCCGTTGATAATGCTGTGAAGAGCAGTTTAGCTCACAATACGTTAAGCTCTGAGACTAAATGGCACAGCACCTTTTGTCCTTACAATAGTCACTCCATTTTGCACTGATCATGCTCAGTTCTCAAAATTGACAGCAAGACACACTACCAATCTCTAGACTGTCTACAACCACTGAGATTTTCATACAGTTTTCTGAGTGCCAACCTTACTACTGCATTATGAGCAAATGATTTTCTTACTCCAGATTATGAAACAGAAAAATATTGTACCAGGATGAAAGGGGCCTTGTGTGCTTCTAGGTTTAAATCTCTAATTAAAGAAGTTCGGTGAAATACTGGAAACTTTGACAGATCACCAAATATTGGATAAACTAGGTCATTAAAATTTCTGAAAGCGAATTAACCCATAGGCATTTAAGGCATTGTAGGTGCATACACACCACAACATATATTGCTGCTGAGTTAAACCACAGCCAGATTAACTACCTTGGCAGCCTTGGTGGAAATGTAGAGCCTCTCAAGTTGCTGATGCCGAAGAAGTTCAGCTTCATCCGTGACAACCATATCTCCTTGAGATCCATGGCCTGAAAATTGCTTCAATACTGCCTGGACAATTGCACAATGTAATGCTTAAGGCCATTACACAACTGCTCATTAGTGCATTAAGCAGTAAAAAGAAATCTTTTTATGAAGGACAAAAGAGTAGGTATAAAAAATACCTGCTGTTGCCTAGCCACCTGCTCACGAAATGCTTTGGCTTGTTTTCTGATTGCATCCATTTCTGGCCAAAAACAACATTCAAAATTTTCACAAAATAGTCATCATCCCTAGCAACCCCCCTACCATTTCTTGTATGAAATCCTTCCAGGCGAGCTGGTGAACTTTGTCCAAAGATAAAACAAAGTGCCTCTGTCACTAAATCTGAATGCACTTCAGAATTACAAAAAACCGCACAAAGCATCACAGTGGGCACAGCATGAGTACAACGCTGTTTGAATACCACTGGCATCAACACTAACAAGGTCTTTGCACCGGTGAAATCATCCCATGACGAGCAAAACCTCTGATACCAAACCTAGGTAATGTTGTGAGGGGGACAACACTCTTCCTGGAGCACCGTAGCAGCGACACCTATGCCGTTCTGCCTTAGCCAAGAAAAGATCCACAAAAACACAAATAATGAACAAATCACTCCATAACCTTCTCGAAGTAACTGCCATCCTCGGCGTCGTACATCTCTACAGGAAAGAGGATCATGTGATGAAGAGCTAGGTACATGAACTCCAGAAGCCAGTGCTTCTCATTTATGCCAACAAGAAACTGCACAAGAAAACCTACCTCAAGCACAGCCAACAAGAGAGAGAAAAAGCAAAAACTTACCGGACCCGTCAGTAGGCAGCAGCTCGAGATCGTATGTTCTGTATGTGAATGGAAAGCAGATCTTTCTCCTTCATCAGAATATGGAGTCACGGCACCATTCTTCCAACGAATACAGGCGAGTAATAATAAGCTAGACGGGCGGTATCCACGCATCCATCTTGCTTCTTCGTTTTTGTTCTCCTCTCTGCCTTTGTGCTAACGATTTCTCCAGTATCTCCCCTGTCCCGCTTTCGTTCCCTCTCTCTTCTGCCTGCCGGCTTCTCTCTCCCTCTCAGAAACCTGTCGAACGCACAGCCAAGACGCGCTTGCCTGCAAGCAACGTGCACTCGAGAGGAAGACGACAAAGTTGCACATTCTCTCTCTCTCGCACTCGCGCCGAAACAGACTTTGCCCAGTGAGTAACTTACTAGTAAGTTACTAGGTAGAGAAACCTGGGCTCCTCTTCTGCGTTTCTTTTTATTTTTTCCTTTTTTTGATATCAACATTTTGGCGAAACGTAACCCAAAATTTTTCTTAAAAAAAATTAGTCGAACTAGGGAAAAAAAATTTGCAAAATTTTCCCAATTTCTTTGTCGAAAATAGCGAAATTTCGCCAGGAAAAAAAAAACTCTGCGAGTCCTCTCTCCTCTCCCATTCCACCTTACATTTACTAGTAAGTTATTAGTAGAGAACCTAGCCTGCTCTTCCATCAATCTGCACCTACTTATCAGTAAGTTACTAGGTAGAGAAGCTATTTAGAGAAGTTACTAGTAAATTTTTTTGGTACTTCATTTATGGTTGTAGCCAGATTTGGCTAAATATTCCTATGGATGATCGCCACTTTGGCTTAAAAACAAAGTTTCCTAATATTAAAAAAACAATGATTTGCACCTACCTACTACCTACTACTTTCTGACACACCAACTGAATAGGTACCTACCCGGTAAAACTCCGGACGACATTGAACCAATAAGTGCGGCCCTTATTCTAGGAAAGCCCACATGAGGCCTCCGGGCTCCGGGTTTTGTAAAAAAAACCCTATAATTATTTTTTAGTGCTTGTGTAATGTCTAGGATTCTCACACCAAGGTACCTTACGCGGTGTAAAGTGCCTCCTCTCCTTTCAAATAAAATCATAGCGGTCCATTTTAAAGCGAAATTCTACAAGTTGTTTATGCCGCGTAAGGACCGGGGACAGAAATGTTCTAAGAATTGAGGTCTTGCACCCGAATTCCGCACGCCCTTGTTCCCGGAACGTGCCCCATTCCATGTCCTTAAAGTCCTTAGTCCTTATCCTACACAAGTTGCTCCAAGAAGGCAACCATGAGTTAGGCCCCACTTTAGATTGGGGGTCCCCCGGTGTCCAAATTTATTGGAACCAATTTGGACTCGTTTGAAGCAAATTGGTTCAATCCTTGAGTTGGAATAAATAAATAAATAAGTACCCCCAATTTGGGGTTTATAACGGGGGTGTTAGCTCAGGCCAAAAATGGTCACCAACAGTTTTGGAAATAGAAATTTTCATGTAGCCAATGGGAAGGGCTCAGCATGCGCTCAAAGTGCCTTGATTTTTTTTTCTTTTAAATTTTAGGTTTGGGAGGAGGAGGAGGAGGATGTTTTTCTTATTTTCCTTTGTTCCCAACATGTTCCCTTCAAACTTCCAAATGGGTTCCCATCAGGTTCCCAATGTGTTTCCCAATGGTGCTATCGATTTAATCTCATATGTTTTGCCCAAAGTCCTCCCCTTCTCACCTATATAGGTGGGCCAAAGGGGGTGGCACTTCATTTTCCATAAAATTTTCTATAGTTTGGGGAGCCTCCATAGTTTCAACTCTTTTTTTTTTGGGGATAGCTCAACCAAATTGTCTCATTGCGAAAAAAAAAAGAAAAAAAAGGTTGGACTTGTGAGGCACCCCCAACTAATTAATATCCAATTTGTAAGCATTATAGATAAGTATGGTGTTTAGGGCTAAGAGATCTTATTCCTTGAAAAACCCAAAGGTTGGAAATAACTAATCAATTGTATGGATTTCAAGAGAACTCACACAATCCCATGATGCCTAATTTTGACAATAAGGGGCAATGAATTTTCTTCAACCAAACTAGAACGAGGAATTCCTAATTAATTGCAAACTACAATTCACTCCAATTTTTTTTTAAAGTAGAAAAAATGTCAGCACCTACCATAATTGATTTTGTCAAATCTATGCTCAAATACTTTATCATAGTTTTAATTAATTAGTGTTGGCAAGTTCCTTGGTTTGTAAAAGGTTAAACCCAAGGGTTTAGGTTTTTTTTTTGGGGACCTAAACTTGAGTTGACACCTATTTGTTGAACCGGTGTAAAGATTGAACTCAAGTTAACACTTATTTTGATGGAATTGGAAGAATAATCAAAATATGAAACTAATTATTTACGAGATTCAAAACTCTAAACACAAGTTCAAGTTTTTTGGGTATAGACAAGTTTAGCCTTTTTTCTTTTTTTGAAATATTGACAATAGTGTTGGGTGAGTATGGAATTTTTGTCCAGAATCTGTTGAGGATAATTGAGGATTAACCACCAAATTAGGGTTAGGTCAGTTGTTTAGTTTAGGGTCTATTGTTCTTATAACAAGGTAGCTTGTTTTGATCTCAACAAGTTATGTTTTTTGCTTTGTGCATTTGTGTTTTTTGTTTTTGTGTTTTTGTTTTTGTGGTAGTTACATGAAGGGAAACATTGTGGTCTTGTTCTACAATTTTCTTGTCATTTCGTTGTGTTTTTGTTTTCAGCAATTTTCATCATTCTCTTGTTATGGGCGCTTTTTATTATGCTTTTGTTTTAATCGTTCCTCATAATGCTCTTGTCCTTGGGCTTTTTGTTGTGCTCTTGTTCAAACCCTATTGCTTAGGTGAGGTGGAGCTATTGCTCAACATTTCAAGGTAAATCGACTTTTTTCCCAATTCAATCAACATCTTTTCCTTTTTTTTGCTTTGTGTGTGTGTGTGTGTGTGTGTGTTTTGTGTTTTTGTTTTGTTGTCATTGTTTGTGGTTGTGTTATGTTTTTTGCAAAATCACTTTTTACTAGCCAACCTTAAGATATTTTGCTTGTAGTTGTTTTCTTATTGCATAGATTGTTAACATTCTTAGCAATTTATATTTATTTAGTTTCATTTTCTTAGGTTCTTTAACACACCTTGAATTAAACCCCTTGAATTAAATTGAAATGGAGTCAAATATTGTTGCAAATGCTGGTATGGTTATAAATGAAAATGAAATTTTTTTTGAAGAGAAAAGTGAAGAAAGAGTTGAAGAGTCTAGAACCAATCCAAGTTTTCACTCAGAAAATGAGGATAATATGAGAATAGTCTTTAAAAATTTGCATGAACAAAAAATTAAATGCAAGCCTCGTGGAAGAAATTTTCCAAATTGAATTTTTGGGTATAAATGATCAATCAAAAGTTGATGTGCATGTCCCACAAGTTATGCGTTGTATGTTATGAAAAATCAATAAGTCTTGCAATATTAGCCTTTAGGCCAAAAAATGAAGTTAAGGAAAGGTTTAGTTTTTTTTTTTTCAGAAGTAATGGGATAATAATATTGAAAAAACATGTGGATGCAAACCATTTTTTAATTGCAATAAATTTTGAGGAATAAATGAACATCAACATAAAGAACCTTGTGGAAAGATAACCTCCAAAGAAGAAATCGACAATTAATCCGAGGGGAATCTTTAAATTCTTTGGGACCATAAATCCTTACAAAAAGGATAATGTGTATTAGAAATATTTTTGGGAAAATTTAAGTCTTCTTATTATGAAAAGCCATTTACCCATTTAGTTTGTTGAGAACATGTGGTTAAAATGTTTGTTATTATAATTATGCATTTGTGTGGTCTTTCCTTCCAAAAAAAACTTTCAATAGACTTGGTGGAGAAAACTAGACAAACATATGTTTTACTAGTTTTAGTAGAACGCATGTCTAAAACAAGAAGTCTTCATTTATGGATGTCCAAAATGACAGATGATTTTTTTGCATTAACAATTTAGTTTTTAGGATTGGATTGGATGCTTAAACATGTAATGATTGGGTTATTTGAAGCAATATCATTTGATAGAAAACTAATTCCCAATGTTAAAGATGAAGGGGCCAATTTGAATGCCATGACAATTGTTTTGAATTCAATTATCGATTATGAAATGTTGAATGTGATTGAAAATTTCCAAGCCACATGTTTTAGACATGCTTCCTCTAAAGCTTGTCAACTTCAACTTTTGATGAAAAATGTGCAAGGGCTTTAGATACATTTCCTTAAAATCTAATCAAACAAATTTGTAGAAATGTATTACATGACCTAAAAAATTAAAGGTAGGTAGACATAAATGGATGAAAGCTTGGATTATTACAAGCCTTAGACCCAAAAAATTGAATACATTAGTTAAAACAAGGTAGAATGCAAATCTTTTTTCTTTTTTTTTTGAATTTCAATTTTGCATTCTTTTGAATCTCAATCTTGGTTAATTGACTTTACATTTCTATTGTGTAAGCTTGCCAACAAGGTTATCATGCTTCAAAAAACACTTCAATTTCATAAGGCTATTGTCTTGTGTTATAACATGTATAAACCAGGCCTCAAATCACAAGTCATGCTCTTCCTCCCCTTACATGGCATATATTACCTATCATTGTAAACATTTGTCACCAATTGTAACAGTTTGCATCTTAAACTAGTCCAAAGGTCATTGGTTGTTAAACAATACATTAAAAATAACCATATCCATGAGCCTTAAATTAAACAAAAAAAAGAATAATTGTCTTATGTTGATGTTTTGGCTAATGATGATTCTAGTCTAAATATTGAGTTGGGAGTTTTTGCAAATAACATGAAAAAGGAGGTTATTGGGGCCATTGATTTTTTCCTATATTTCTTGACAAGATATGATGAAAAAAAAACTCACAACATGTTAGCCCTAATGTTAGATCCTAAATTTAAAAGTTTAAAATTAATTTTTCTTTTATTGGTCTTGAGTTGAGGTGGCCATCACTACAAAGCATGATAGGAAATCTCTATTTCCTATCCTTCTCAAATGTTATCACCATTTGCATCCATTGCCTAAGACTAAAAGTTCTTTTGTTAATAAATTTGATGAAGGCAATAATTTGGATATTTTTGAGATGGTGGCAAGCATTAGCAAGCTTGCAAAGGAGCTTGTCAATTGATAATTGATGATATTTCACAAATTTTAGGTGGATGCAAAAGACATCAAATGCCCTTTGGAGCGGTGGAGGAAACGCAAGTCTATGTTCCCAAATGTTGGTTTTTTGGTTAGAAAAATATTGGGGATTGTTGGTTCCCAAATTGAAACTAAAACAATATTTTCCCTTGCTAGTATACTTAATTTGAAAAGATGTCATTTACAATTTTAAAAACCTTGAAAATTTTATTTTTATGAGTAAGAATTGGCCAAATGATGTAAGGGTTGGTTGCAAAGCCCCTTCTAGTTTGGTAGTTTGATAGATTATCAAATAGATTTAAAAGAAAAGTTAAATGAATTTAAAGGCTCATTTGAACGAAAAGAATTAAATGAAGATTAACTCCAACTTGTTTACCTTGCATTGTAATGAACTTTGTCAATTATTCCTTTGGCCATTTATTTTTTTGAAAATTTCAAAATTATTAACACATTGAGTTTTAATCTTAAATTAATAATAAAAAAAATGGAAAAATATAATCAACTAGTGTAAATGGAAAGATAATCATTTGTGGGATAACCAAATTAACAAGAGAAAACAAAAAACTTGATCGGGTATTAAAATTAGGCAAAAAGAGAAAGAATTAATTAAAATCGCCAATTATTAAAATTCCATATCTTTACAATTCAAATTTTTATTTTTTTGTAAAACTTGGTACTTTTACAATTTCAAACCCTTGAGAATGTGTTGTATGTACATGGAATTAAATCCAATTTTCAAATTAGGTTCAATTTTTTTGAATTTGAAAAAGAAATTGCAAGAAATTAAAACCACAAGGTTTAGAAATTTAGAAACCAAGCTTAAACCCACACCTTGGGGTTTTTTTAAAATAAAAAAGATCTAGGTTTTTTTTAAGGAAAAATTAGCCAAGTTTAATTTTAATTATTGTTTTTGAAATCTTGATTTCAAAAACAACCTTCAATCTTGATTCTAAATGTTTTTCTTTTATATATTGAAAGAACTTTTAATCTAGTCTTGAGACCAATTCTATGAATTTTTAAAACCTCCAACTCCAATCATTTTCACAAAGAATTTAAAACCGATTTGATTTAAGACCAAGTTTGATTCCATTTCCATTAAACATAACTGAACAAAAAAAATATTAATTTGTTCAATTAATGCACATAGTTCAAAATAAAAATTATGTAATATTATTTAAGTACAAGTAATCAAATGCAATAATTTGTTTCAAATGTAAGACCAAACTTATATTTTCTTATGAAGTTACATTCATTTACTTAAAGAACTTCAACCTATTTAAAATGAGGTATCATCCCTAAGTAAAATTTTAATTCAATTTTTGAAAAGAAGTCAATCATCCAATTAGATTCTAACAATGATTCTAACAAAACCTCGGATCCAAAGACCTTAGAACCCACCTAAATCCTTGAACTTACCAAGACTAGTTTTAACCTATCATTACAACAAGAAGGAACCTAAGTACTTACATGTTCACATGTGAACACCTCGTGTTAATACATAAACAACAGATTAACACCAACTAATTAGGACTGACATTCAACCCAATGGTTGATATTATTTTGATGATATCTTTATGATTAGCATTTTGTTCTTGCATATATGAATTTTGTTGTTAATAACTCTCAGTGATAGCAATTGTAGAGTTAAACAAGTTTCATTTGAAAATTCAACTAAATGTGAAATGTTCACATGTTGTTTTGTTATTTCCTATAACACAATCAATTTCATTGACCTTCCTAAGCTATAATGGTCAAAATGTGTGAAGAAATCTAAACTAGGTTGTTCAATTGGTGGTTTTAATTGAAAACCTTTGTTTTCAATCATGTTAGTTTTTGTAATTTTGCAAGGAACCTCTAGTTTGAACTAATTGTTTTTTAATGACAACACTAATTCCAGTGTGATTTTGAGGCATGGTTTTCACATAAATGGAGCTCTCATTCCCATAATGTTTAAAGCATTTCCAAACCTGGTCCAAATGCGGAGTCGAGATTGGGTGTTGCCACTTAATATCATAAATTATGTGCCATTATTATTATATTGTCAATAAAAAGTTACAACATCACTGAAAGATAAAATCCTACCCACTATGTTCTCAACAACAATTGTTTATTGCCTATTCAATAATTGGACCCTATGTAAATAATAATAATAATAACAACAATATATCAGGTCGAGTTCTGATTGGACAGCACGAAGCAAGTGTGCATTCTGATTTTAAAGTCTGGTTCCAACAATAGTTTCATAGCATGGTTTGGTTCAAAGATGGATCCAACTTCCAACTGTACATTGCTCTTGTAGGTTCAATTATGGATATCCTTATATAGTTCAACACTCGGGTGCCAAATAATTATTTTTCAAAAAAAATTTGAGTTCAACAATTAAAAAAATTAATTTATGAAAATTTCAGCCTGATAATTTCTCCAAGGTCATTTACCCTACATGCAAAGAAATGTCAAGATTTTCCCTTTGGTTTTTCATTATTTTTGAGGTATACCCTTGTGTGGGATCTTAGATCATCTCCAGCGGTGCTCAGTATGTGACACTGCAAAAATATTTTTCACATCCAAGTTTAGTTATGTACTCTTTCGCAACCCCACTCATAAAACTGAAACTGGGACAACAAATAGGTGGTGGAACTACTAATAGCAAACCACGCGGATGAATCATTATGATGAGCCAATCAGAAACACTGAGCAGCAGTTAGATCATATTTATTAAACTCTTTTCTGCAGGTGCACAGTGCTGCTGCACCATTTACCAGCCACAGCGACGCGCACATTTATGTGGAGCCAAAACTATTTTCCAGAGCCAAACCGACATACTTTGGGTTTTCTTCATCCAATTTTATTGTGCAGGATCACATACAGAGCACCCTTGGAGATGCTCTTACAACCTGGTGTAAGATCCTAGTCAACCATCAACAAGATTCTTATGAATTTCATAAGAATCCTGTTTTCAGAACATTCTTTAAAACCAAGAAATTTTTTTTGACATTTCAGTACAAAGCTCAAAAGGTCTTGTGTTTAGACCCTTGTGGGAACTTGGGGCCCCTTCCCTCAATTCAGGAGCCTCAATTCTGGTAAGGTTCTAAATGCAAACCCATCTCCTATACATCCATAACCTACCATTTTCATTCCATTGTGTACATTTGTCATAGTGTAATCATTGACACCAAGATGCTATCTCACACCCTATGTACACACTACACGTCTGCGAGTCCACCTTACATTATTATTATGATGTCATTGTCACTATCTCTTATGTTGTCATGAACTTCTCATGTATCTCCAATTGTGCCATTTCAATCAAGAATTAGGTTTGCGCGATGCTTTCTTCTATGCCTTTGATATTGTGTTAAATTAAATTGGGTTATGTTGTGTTAAATCAAGTTATATTGCTTTATGAGATTTTGATCCTGTCAGCAAGGATGATCTCAATCAATATAATTTTTGCCACAAAAACATGAATAATTAAGTATTGATTACACTTCCTAGGGCTCCTCTTAAATCATTACTTCATATATTCATAAGTTGGTGTTGTTGCAACAAATAAATTCTTCGTTATAGGCAGTACTGCAATCATTAATTTGCAACTGGTCAGTTTCCTTGCCTGTATGCAATTGCTTTGGGTTTATAATCTAAATCTGGCAATTACAGTAAGATTTCCCCCCCAAAAGTCCTCTATCTTAACAGTCCTTTTGTTTCGGTCTCCAAGTGGTGAAAACAACCACAAAATAATAATAATAATAATTGTGACTCATGTGCTACAAAATTTCCAAAATCTGAGAAAATCCATTGTAAACAAAATTGCAAAATGAAGTAGATAAATTGCAAAGCAAAGGAGAAGGATCACAAAAAGAAACTAGAAGAATTGGAAGATTGAATAGGTTTTGTTGCAAGATGCTTTTAAGTGGAGCATGTGGGAGGCCACAGGAGGGAAGATCTAGTGATGACAGCCAAGTTGCCAATTAATAAGGTAGTCATTTCTCCCACACATAATTTACCATTGACATTTGGATTGCAATGCTAATGAAGCCAATGTGAACTTACAACCGACTTACTGATGATGTGTCACTAACATTAACAATTATGAGAAATTGATTGCCACGTATGACACCAACTGAGCATTGACGTTAGGTCATATCCTTGGTGTGGACAGACAATATATGTTCATTGTTTCCTAACAGTACTATTTTGCCACTAACTTATCACCAAGTGTGGCCATACAATAATAGTTACACTATTGCCATGCACTCTCTAACCAAGTATTAGCAAGAGTCCGCTATACTATAATACTCATTCCAAACATGCATAAAATTGTGAGACCCACTTGGTCCATAGTAGTGGGTGTTGCTATTTGGGGTGCAGGGAGAGGTGGGGTTGCACAGTCAGAAAAGGACGCATAGAATTTTAGTCCCCCCATGCACTCCTTTTTGACTGTACAAAAGTATAAACCCCACCATTCATTCCTGTCCCAACTTCTAGTGAAATGTGGACATGGGTACTTCAGGAAGTTCCAGAAATGCACCTAGATTAAGAGACATTACTAACAGGATGCTAGGGGAACCAGCAGACAAAGATTTTAGACAAAAAATATCACATTCTCCAACAGGACACACATTCGCATCTGCACACTTCATGGTATCAATGGAATTAAGCATCCAATGCAGTAGCTTTCCAATAGCACAGAACTTTGCACTAAACTAATGAGATTATCAGCTCCAAATTTACAAACTCAACCAAGAAGGATCTGAAAATTAAGACAACCTTATTCAGACTCACTGGGTGATCGTGGTCTTCTGGTCTCACTGCTACTAGTGTGTGAAGGCAAACCGGCACACCTAAAACTGCCCTAGCTTGAGTGACAATCGTTTATGACCGAGACTGGTCAAATGCACAACCCGCTGAATTGATGGTTACAGCAGTTGAGCACCAGACCCCATCAAGTAGGGTGACTAATGTTGTAATTGAAAGTAGGAGACAACCAAGAGACTATTATACGGCTGTAGGGGAAGTTAGGAAGAAGCAGAACTGACTTGTTCTGCTCATTGGAACCGCTGTACTTCCTCCAAATCATTCAAGAAACTGCACAAATAACAAACAACTGCATGAGACTGCTCATTCATGACACTGCACGAAGCGAAAAAAATGAAAAACCAAGACAGAAAATTATTGTTGCTTGAGCATAATACTTTTTGTTTGATGGTTCTCATGGGCAGATGACAGGAACTAACTGTTGCATGCCTTGCAGAAAAGCCTGATATCTTCAAACTAAATTGCTCACCTTGATGAGTTTTGTACTACAGATCCTCCAAGGATGACCCTTGTTCCAGTTTGAGTAGCATTCAATAGATGCACAGTTCGAGCTTCTTCATAAGTAGTGCCCCCTACAATGAACACAACAACATCTTGTGGCCTGCAAAATCCAACCATTCCCACTATTTCTCATGCTTGGCCCTTGACTAGAATGAATTACCTAGCTGCCAAGAATAATGTGAAGCATTGCAAATTAGAGTGCACATATTTAACTTACTGAACAGTCAAGCAAGTCAAAAATACTCATGTTACAAACACTTCACTAAAGATACTATGGTGTAAAACACTTGTTGCAGAAAATACAAACTTTTTGCACAATCACAGCATCATTCTATTGCATGGACAGCATAGGGAAAAGTCTTAGTCAAGCTTCTGCAACAAAAAAGGCATGTGGTGCTGAGCTGCACTGGGCATGTGTCTGCACAAAACACTGACCTGCCCTGTTGAAAGTGGTTGCCAACAAAAGGGTAGTCAATATCACGCAGACGTCCCCTCATAATGCTCTCAATTGTCTGTGCAAGCAGAGGTTGATGTTGTGTGTACACATTCTCCACTCCCTGCCAACAAATATAGTTTTTACTAGCTAATAATGGCATTCGCAAGCTTGCCCAGCAACAAATAAGAGACAGACTTCCCTTCCATGTACCCAGAATCTCCCACGACATCTCAAAGAAGCTCACCTTGAGGCCACGTGCCATGTTACGAGCTTTGTTGAAAAGGTCTCGATTGCCATACAAATCACCAGTTCGCTTGTCAAACCCAGCTTGCCTCAAGAGAGTGTGAACAAGCTGCAGCAAACACAAAGCATTCACAAGATCCTGTTTAGACCCATACAGTGACACCTTTGAGTTGTGAGCACTCATCTCCACCCCTTAATACCCCTTCATTAAGTCAATAAAAGAAATGGCATACCCCAGGCTTGTATTTGCTGGGCCAAGATCTGAGATGAGTGATAAGCTGCTCCACAGTTTGAGGGCTCTCCCTTTCATATCGGAGTGCATATAGCATCACAATTCGTAGCCGGTCAATGTCTGATGTCTTTTCATTGTTCAACTGAGTCAACACTGCCTGCAACCATCACCTCACTGAATATTAGCTCCTAGCCTCTGTCACCATCCGTCAGCAACATATTTACTCCAATGAGCATGTGCAAATGCTATAAATTTGGACAAAGCTGCTAACAGGAAGTGCAATTATCCGAATAAGAACACACCTCAAATGCAGCTGCCTGGCCAGCAGTACATGCAAGCTCTTGCTCAATTTGTGAAATGGCCATTAGTTGGCGCTCATCCACTATGCGGCTCAATTCAGTCATCATTGTAACATGCTTTGACACATTCCCATGCTGCTTGCGGTACTCTGGATAGTTTTCTACAAACTTCACCATATCCTCTGCAGAAAAACAGTAACATCTAAAAAATAAGAACTACCTGTGTTTACATTTTGTGATTACTCTGTCAACCCTTGATGTCATTTTGCCAAATCAATTCACATAGGTTACACTATATCACAGTAAGTGTTCCAACAAAATGAACGGAACAGATTAATATCAAAAAGAGATTCATAGCTGCACAGGACTGTTCATGTGACATTTCCATCATTGGAAGCCAGCCAATCGGTGCATAATACAGGCAATGGAGATCTCACATAAACCAAAGAGCACTGACCAAGTGATTGGATATTCTGATTGCTTTGTGCTTTCTGCTGGAACTCATCAACAAGCTTCTTTATATTTGCTCCCAAGTCACCAAAGTTCTCAAACATGTTCGATTTGAAAAATGCATCCTGATGTGATGATAAGACCACTTCCTGTTCACCTCAAGAAAACAGCTCCTTTGAGTTAACTTCTCAATATCAACTGTAATTTCTCACCAACATTAGAAGCCCCTCCTCCATGCCAGATAAAACAGATAACAAACCTGTAGATCTTTGGGCACTTTTGGAAGTCGGGTCAAATCCACACGATTGTCTTGAATACCGAGCAGCTCATGCACCATGGCCTGCATCCTTCAGGCCACATTAGTTGGAACTCAATAAGCACAAGAGTTGGAAACCAACTTAACACAAACAACCCTTTTTCAAAACCAATACCCTCTGTGCTTATAACAAAGACAGAGACAGGTGCATTTGAACACAGCAACATGACTTCAATAGTGCCAACAGAAAAGACTTAACAACCAACCAAAGATGAATCAGAATGATTGAGAGAATGGCACCTGGTAGGTCCACTGGTTGAGTAATGGGGTGACAGGATCATCTCGTCTATCAATCACCAGAAGCAGTGGTGCAACCTCAGTCCGCCGAAAATCAAATAATCCAGACTCCTGTTCATACATTAATTTCTGCAGCAAAACACAGTACCAGTCCATCTCAGTTCTGGTTGAATTTGAGGGACTCAAATCACAATCCCCTCCTGATGCATTTATCATAACACAATGCCAAAATTCTAGTTATGAACAACAAGGGAAGGGCATACTGACTGCAGAATCTTGTGCAAGACGTTGAGCAATTTCTGAACTGCGTTGGTATCGTATTACAGGTCGCTTCTTCAACGACAGGAAGACTGCAGCAATGCCATCAAGCATGCGATCACAAGCTTGCTGGCTGTTGTGTGAGTCTGCCACTGTGGGCAGCATACACAGATGGTTCCCAGACAGGTTCAGGGTGAAATGGAATGGATCAATTGCAAAATAATCTGCAAAGAACTCCTGCATCATATACATCACCACCTATCAGTATTTTCTAGGGTTTCAATTTGCAATTTCAGAGCTTCATGCTTCCTGACCTAACTTGTGGGGGGAGTGACAAAGTGTGGTTACCTGCACCTGCTGCACCAAGTCATGCTCATCTGAGTCTGCCAGGATCTGAATGTAGGCCTTCTTCAAAATGTTTGAAAAAACTGCAACATCCACACATAGTCAGTGTAAAAAGAAAATCGCATCTCCTTGACATTCCAATCTCTGGCATTGATCCCAGGGGGAATTACAGAGCACCTACACAGATGATATTCTCCAAATTTTGGATTGGTCAAATGGCGCTTGAGATGTTGAATATTCTCCGCAGTTGGCCGCAAGAACGTGACCGCCTTCAGATGCCCCATAGCATCCTTGCTCTGAGCATCCACTTTCTCCACCAGAAACACCTCCTTCTGCAGAAGCTCGGATTGGCTCATTGCCACACTGATTATCCCAACCTGCATTCATTTTTTGCATCATTTTCCTCCACTCCCTTTCACTCGTTCCTATATGCAATAAGAAACCCCTTCCCTGCACAAAATGTCACGCACCCTAACACAGAGAGAGATCCAGAGCCCAGAAAAAAAAAACTAGGTATGCGTGAAGAACAAGATTTAATGAAGCAATTCCAAATTTTATTTAGGAAGAAAAATAAAAATTACATACAGTTTGAGCATCGAGGATCAGGACTTTCATGCCGGGGATGTCAGTGAGCATCCGGTTGAGGTAATCACGAACCGCACCCACGAGCACCATCGCTTCCTCCCTTTCTCAAACCCTTGCAACACTCGCACTAACGAAGAAGAAGAAGAAGAAGCAGAAGAATGAAGGAGGAGGAGGAGGAGGAGGAGGAGGAATCCGGGCAGCAGGAAATTTTATTTTCGGGACGGATTCTTGACTACTCCGTCCATGTTCTCTAGATGAAAATCTAGAGTTCGTAGTTCGTACTTGTTGGCCGGTTATTTCATTTCCATAACCGCCGGGTAGGTTTTGAAGAGAAAAAAATTGAACGTTGATTAGGTCACCAATATCAAAAAAAATTGAGTGTCAACTAGGTTATCAATATATATATTTGGTAGGCTGATAGCTGTCGGTTATAAATCGGTTATAAGGTATTTTTAAATAATTAAAAAACCTTTTTTTTTGTTTTTTATCACAAAAAATTTAGTATTTTAAGATTGATAAGCTATGTAAATGATAAATAGGTCACATGGGTAAGTTATTAGATTTTGAAAATTAAATGTTGGGTGAGTAGGGTTACTAATTGGTTATAAAAAATCAATAATTAATTGGTAGGTTATTAATAACTTATTTAATAAGTGAGTTGATAACCAATAATCGACCATCACTAAATTGTACCCTTTAAATTTTGTTGGCCCTACCTTCAATAAAGGGACAAGGACTATCACATTCAAGTGGCTATGCACTAAAATGCATGTTTTGGCATTGATCAATTGGTTTGAGGTTTTATGGAGAGCATTTTAACATAGATTGTATCAAATAGGGTTTTTTTGTGGGGGCACATTTTTACAATAGTTGAAAGGGTAAGAAGTTTAAAGGTTTTGTAAGATGGTGGTGGTGATGGTTTTGCAAAGGAAAAGAGTGTTTTGGTAACTAATTGAGGAGCATAATGTGAAGAGCAAATGTCAAAGTTGTTTTTATTGTTGGGCATGATAGTTGTTTTATGTTGAGATGTTGTTATGAAGTTTTATGGTTGGTGGTGGAATTTGGAGTTACAAAAAGAATTGGCGGTGGGGTTGTGTAGGGTTTTGAGTTGTGCTACAATTGAGTAATGTTTCTTGTCTAAGTGACGTTTTTGTTTTGTTTGTTTTTTTTTTTGTGAGATGTGAATGTTTTGATTTGCATTTTAGGGTTTCAAAGGCTTTTGTGTGTGTTCATGTTGTGAAATGTAATGTTGCAATCAATAAGTTATGTACAAATTTTATGAAGGTAAGGTTTTGTAAATTAAGTACACACAATAACGTTTTAGTTGAAGATTTGTAAAAGTTTCATGCATCAAGACAAAAAGCGATGTTTTTTAGGGCTTGAACGACCTAACACCCACCAATGCACCATTCAAAAAGTCTCTTTTATTGACCTTGTGGATGGGATGAAGCCCAACTTAACCTCAACTAAAGACAGGTCCTAAAGGAAGGTGCATTCTTTTTTCTCACACCCCTTGCCTTAACAATTAATTGTTTTCTCACACCCCTTACACCCCGTCCTACTTACCCCCTACCTCCCTCATTTTTTATACCTCCTCCTTCTTAGTTCCCCTTTCCCATTCACCATTTTCTTTTTCACTTTCTTGTTTTCTTCTTCTCCCCAATTGCATTTTTTTTTCATTTTTCATTGTGTTATTGTGTTTTTTAAAAAAATGAATTAAATTATTTTTATTTTTATTTACATCTCTTCTTATGTTTTCTTTCTTTGTTTCTTTTTGTGTTTGCTCTTTGTGTGTGTGAAGGAAGAGGAACTTTAGAACATCAAAAGCTTATCAAGTCACATAATATTTTTAATGTTGTCAAGTCATAAAGGAAGAGAAGTTCAACAACATCAAAAGTTATTAATTTGCAAAAGTGTGAACAATATGTGTGTGGGGGGGGATAATGTAAAGTAATGAACAAGTGTGTGTGAACTTGACAAGTAGTAGAGAGGAAATCAATGTCAACATGATGAGGGTTTGAACGAGTTATATGCATTAAAATGAATGGTACAAATTCCCTTACAAGAAATTTTCTTTGTTATAAAGAAATTACATGTAAGGTGAACACGTCCATAGCTAAACACCTCCTTATAACCGAACTCCCATATTGTATAGAGGAATAGCCCTTGAATATACGCCCTTGTCTTGCCCACCATTCACCATCATGATCACAACCATCTAAGAATAGGACAAGGAGACATGTATATTAGTTTTATTGATTTATTTTTAGTAAAATCAATATTAAAAATCAGTTTGATTTTTAGTTTTTTTTGCATGTAATTCTTTTTATTTCAAATGTTGTCCGCTATTTTTGTTTTCATTTGAATCATTTGAAATATCAAATGGGAACATGAAATTTTAAATTTTAAACTTTTTTTGGTAATTTTTTTTGTAATTTAAAAATAATTTTATTACTTGAATGTTGCCAAATCGTAAAAAATAACATTACAATCATAATCAATCATATCTAGATGATTGATTTGTCACAATACACACATTAGTCAAATTAAACAATTCCATGTGAGTGTCACATAACCATGTGTCCAACATAGTGTCCATTTTGACTACATAACTTTTTTTTTTTCAATCAAAATTGACATATCAAATTTTAATTTTAATCAAGTTGAGCATACTTAATCATTTCAAATAAATGAACTTCACTTTACAATCATCTTAATTGTGATGCTACATGTTTTTGTAATAATGTAAACAAAATACAATTGGAGTGTTTAAAAATTAAATGTATCCATGGAGATTTGGGATTTCATGCCCACATTGTTCCAATTTACTACCATGACCACATTAATGGTATGTCATTTTCGTTTCCTATTTTGTTACCACCATTTTTTTCATGGGTCAAGTCAAAAACCATACCAATGTAAACATAAGGATCAAAGATAAAGAGAAGGAACACACACCTATATTCCAATGTCAAACATTTCCAAACCCAAAAGATTATCAAATTTCAATCTACAAGTCATGTTTAAACCATAGAATCCAAATCATTGTATGCATTTGCCTTTCACACTACATGATGGCAGTAATAGAAACATCATCATCTCATAAGCCCAACAAAAATTGCCACCAACAAAACACAAACAAATATTTCCAAGGAATCACATTATGATATATTTCAACAAATAAGAGCATTAACAATTGCACAATGCAAAAGATGCTTAGATGTTCTCATTCTACTTTGCCATTTATATTTATAATTGTCAACTATGCAATCATGTTGGAACTATCCTAACAACTTTTATTGGACCTTATATTTGTTTCACCTAAATTAGTTCTTATTATCATCGTCATTGGAATTAATTTATCAAATCAAAATTAATTCAAATTAAATTAAGGATTCATAATCAAATGATCTAATCTTAAATTAATATGAAATTATACTTTAAACCAAGCTGGCACCTAAAACACATTTAAAAACTTGACAATAATGTGATAACATGGATGATAAAAAAATTTCAAGGGAATGAATTCTAAATTTTAATCTAAACAACATGCATTGGAATTATAATTTTATCATGTAGTTGATGTGGTGATCATCCATAAACTTATATTGTCAAATTTTGCCATTGAAAAAAATATGAAAAGAAAGAAAATTTTAAATATCTTTGAATACGTTTTTGGCTACCTATTTAAAGCATAAGTAGAAATCTAGTGATTTAAAAAGATTTCTTTGAATCTTATTTTTGAATTTGAAAAATTTTGTTCAAAAAATCATTAAATTTGTTATGATTTTTTTCTATTTTTTTTTCAATAGTGTGAAATTTTGCAGAAAAAACTAATTAGAGTGATTTTTTCTTGAAAATAATTTCTCATTATTTAAATTCATTATGCTCTTCAAATTATACCAAATTAATTTATCAATTTTTTAAAAATCATAAACTAAATATTGATACTAATAAAATCCAACCTATAAAATAATTTGAACAAACATTTTAAACCAAATGGGCACACTAGTAGAAATCAACCAAATTTTAACCATTTTTTTTGCAATTACATGTGACTAGTTATCATTCATGACTACCTTTGGGAATATTTGCAACCATTGGATTGTATTGAACATTTTGGCAACATTGATGCAATTAAATTGTGACTAATTGTTTTTTCATCCTCTGAACAAGATGATTTTCAAACTTATTTTCATCCATTCAAATAAAGTGATATGTCCCATAATCGCATAGTCACCAAATTAGTTGCACACATTTAAATATTATATGGTGCACTAGGGGTATTTTTAGATGTATGTATTAAATTTGTATTTATAATATTTTATATGTATATAATACATATATACTTGTCCATATATTAGCCTTGTATATGTATGTGTATTGTGGGTATATTGATGTTGTATTCAAGGTATTAAATGTATACTATGAACATATTAAGGGCGTATCCAATGTTTATTGTTAAGGTAATTTTGATGGTTTTTAAAAGGTTTACATCAAGTGGCATTTTCTACAACAAATTTCCACATTGGTTAAAATGAAATTGGGAAAAATAATTATTATTTCTTTACAAGTAAATTCAAAAAATGGTAGAAAAAGGAAAAAAATTGTCAAAGTCTCATTGACACAAAACAACACAATAACTTAAGACCAATTTATATCTAATGTTTGTTTTTCTTGAAATCATTTGTCACGATTGCTGCACTACAACTATGGGTTTGTGACCAAATTAAGGGGTAAGAACTCTCATTCTTACCATTTACAATCGTTTCATCAACACAAGCTCACAATGATTTTATTTGTCCAACCATTATACAACCAAAATGTTTGATGGGAACTTGATCAACAAATTCATTTTGCAATCCCAAATATTAAAAAACCTTCTAAATCACATAATCCTACATTTCCCTTTTCTTCCTTATGCACTTTCACATGTGATCATACCTAGGTTTAATTTTGAATATTCTTTGCAACTACAATAGCTTTGGACTCATATGGATTTGGATCATCTACCCCATTTTACTATTAACAATTTGAAAGTTGGACCTAATATCAAAACTTCTATGTAGTTAATAAAAGTTACAAAATTTGCCAACAACCTTCTAAAGAGTTCCATAATGAGTATTTATGTTATTGATGTGGACACAACTAAATCTCTAACCTTGACTACAATTCCCACTACTCATCCTAAAAGTGTTGTTGCTATCAAATACCTTAAACTTTGGTCCTTGCATAAACCAAACAATAAATAAAACTACAAACTTGAATCACTTGCATACCGTGGGTAAATTTGAATTAACATGGTTTAATATCATGTTTGCACATTTTTTACACTAAACATTCACCATAATCACAAATTTTCACATGCATTAGTTGCAACAAAAACACAAGTTAAACACATTAACCCAACACATAAGTATACAATGAAATTGATGTTTGTGGAAGTATAAACAATGAGTAAAATAACAAGGTCATGATGTGGTAGATGTGGAACAAATTTCATACAACAAGTGGCACGATAATATGTGGTTTCATTATTGAAAGATGGTTTCTTGATGGTCATTTCAATTGGGGCATACACATGTAACAATTAATATGTCCACATCCATTACATGTAAGCAACATGCCTTTATGGCCAAAACATATTGGTGCTTAATTGTTTGACACAATCACACATACATCGAAATAAAGCATGGGACCTTGTGACACACCCCAAAACTTTTTGAAAGACTCAAATGAGAATTTTAAGGTGAAAACAATGGAAGAAAAATGAGTTGGGGTATGATCCTTAGTTTGTAGCACTTCGAGGGTAAGAGGGGTGTGTTGGAACTCCGAGATGGGAACTAGAACAAGTGACAAGCGAGTCAACTTTTCACACGAACCTACACAAACCAAACAACATGTTGGTTAGTGCGTAATTGAAACATTTTTGGTGCACGGACAAACCATGAGCATACACGGACTCACAATATTCACCACAACTTAGACTTGGGGGAAGCCACCACCTTCCCCCTTATAGTATTCTTTGTGATTAGCCACAGGGGCTGCACCTAAATGTCATTTTGTCCTAGGACTCCCAAAATTTTGAAATTGGGACTCCTAAAACTTTGAAAGCCCATAACTTCTTTTTTAGACCTTCGATCAAGGTGAGGTCTGAAGCAAAGCTATAACCTTCGTCAAAATCTCTCCAAAGATATGTGGCAAATCACCTACGCACATGTAATTCAAGGAGATTCTTGACTTTTAATGGTCGGAAATCAAATTGACATTTTGACTTCCAACCCTTCTTTCGACCATAACTTGTGTTATAATTATTCAAATTTGTCATGCAAGCTCTTGTTTTGGTCACGAGCACAAGGTTAAGGTCGTGACACCCTGTGTATAAAAATGCAAGGTAATTATAATTATATAATAAAGCCAAAATTTTGCCAATGTGGGAATATTGTTATCCATCACCTTGGGTGGATTATTATGTATAATATCTTATCCAAATCTATGGGCCATTCAATATTTACATTTGTGAAAGTTAATTAATACATGACAATGAATAGGGGTTACTATGTTTACTTAACCATTTGATAATGCCAAGGTAATGATTTAAATGTGTAACATTGTTTGACACTGGGAATGGAAAACTTGCAAAACTTGTAGGATTGAAACTTGAAAATGTTTGTTTCATTTGAATCCTTTTACTTTCCTTGTTTAAACTTTTGAAATTGATTCACTCTCTTTGGACAAAATAATGGTTTGTTCCATTACGCATGTCCTAACTACTTCAACATACCTAGATTAATTGACCATGTTTGATATCCCTTACTTAGCCTACACCAACCCCTTTCAACTACATTGATATGTGTAAAAGGGTATGGATTATGACATGGCATTTCCTTGACCAATTGGTTAGTTACAATTTATATAAAGTATAACCCATTAACAATTTGTCCATTAATAGATAAAAAACATGACAGAAAGATTATCCTTGTTGCATTCTATTGTAAGACGTTACCATCAACTACATGAACCAACAAAAAAACTTTAAGGTGAAAACACATAAATTTTGGAATGAGGTTTGAAAATCCTCCTTGTTAAAGATTAGAATGTGTGTAAACATCTAGTTCTTTAACTTAACTTGATAAACGAAATAATTGTTTAATCATTTAAACACATGTTACATATGGATGAAGTTCACCAAAATTGTGCCATGGTATGAAAACATGGCCTTGTGTTTATGCACATAGAGTATGGAAACTATCACAACCCTAGCTTTGGGCTCGCGACCAAGGCAAAGGGGTTGCAAGGTTGCGGGCCAAGAGAGAGGAAGCCCAGGAGTCAAGGCAAAGGCATTGCAAGGGTGCGGGCCAAGAGGAAGCCGGGGAGTCACATCACATACTCCCGAGAGTGTAAGAAGTGTGAGGGAGTGTGAGGGAGTGAACACTCACACTCCCAAGGCAACTCCCACTTTGGGAGATGGAGTCCTGGTGGACTCCCAAAATTTCAGAGAGCAATTGCAGGGGTCAAAACTCAATGGCTTGCGACGTTTTTTATATCATTGGAAAGCTCTTGAAACGTAGATGTTTGAAATGGGCTCGCATTGCTCATTTGGACATCTGAAACACAAGTTATGGCCAAAAGAAGGGCCGGGAGTCAAATTACCAGTTTGACTCCCGACCACAAAAAGTCGAGAATTGACTCGATTTACTTAGCTTCAGGGGGCATGCCACACATCGTTGGAAAGCTCTTGATGAGAGCTACAACTTTGCTTTAGATCGCACCTCAATCGGAGGTCTGCTCACAAAGTTATGGGGCTCCAAAGTCGCGTGAGTCCCAACTGGCGGGATTTCGGGACTCCCATTCGGGAGTCCCAGAAAAAGAGCCATTTGGATGTAGCCTTCGTGGAGAGTTGCAGAGTATACTATAAGGGGGAAGGTGGTGGCTTCCCCCAAGTCCGGGCCGTGGTGGGTTTT
>Ga0116231_10001748_pt1 | contig 45098 bp, 37 predicted proteins | sample S1TSphgellanicum_2_FD_89695 | JGI IMG/M metagenome (GOLD analysis project Ga0116231, IMG submission 89695) | Host-associated microbial communities from peat moss isolated from Minnesota, USA - S1T2_Fd - Sphagnum magellanicum MG | ecosystem: Host-associated > Plants > Peat moss > Unclassified... | reverse complement strand
TCTTTGTTTGTGAAATTCAATAAAAACTCAAAATTTAAATTCAATTAGTTGTGTAACAAATTCACACTTGGGCCAATGGCATGGGCTGCACTATGAGCCTAAAAAAATAATGCCTAACACTAACTGAAACCTTCAATTCAACCTTATGGGTTTCAAATCATTTTGATCTTGATTTTGATTTTTTTTGCTTTTGGTCATGATTATTGTACTTTGTAGAGCATTTTTTTCTTAAATCTTTAATATTGCAAATCAGGAAAAATAATTGCTTTCAAAAAGCACATATTTCCAAGTTTTTCTCAAAATAATTTTACAACAAAATTGCGAGAACTTAGTTAATGTAAGGGAGATATTTAGGTGTGTCAATAGATAGTAGAAAATACTAGACTAATTTAACCAACTCTCTTTTAGGAAATGTCAAACCATAGAATGTTGAAATTCACTGTGATGATACGTCATATAGATAGTGGTAATAGATAGTAAGTTCACTATGTTGACTTGACAAACATACATGCTAATTGTCTATCGATATGTTGTGACATGATTACAACCGTTTCTTGTAATTACCAGAGGGCATATTAGTATAGTGGTAAAGTTGTCACATGAGACTTGTGGAAGGGATGATGGGGATTATTAAAAAATAATGATAGTGGTTTTCTAAGTGAAAAGACTGCTTTGTGAGAGAAGCTTGGCATGTATGTTTGATGATTTATTAAAGTTTGAATATTTTCCCAATTGTTGTTCATAATCTTAATTCGATAATGGAAAAATGGTAAAATGTAGTTCTTCAACATTAATAAGAAATTCTCCAACAATAATTCAGATGTTTTAATTAATATTAATAGAGTAGGACAAGAATCTAGAGTGATACAAAAATGTATCACTAACATTTGGCGACCATGTTGGGGAATCAATTCAATTTGTTGTTGGAAAAATTAAAGAAGAAGGTTATGTAATCCTTCCTTGTGCAATCAAACTGATGGAAGATGAAAAAGGAAAAGTTGAAGTAGATGAGTTATATTTGGGATTCTATCTAATCCATGTACTCTATATAATTTTACCTTGTGGATTTATAGAATTGTTGGGAGTATATAAAGTGGGAAAATAAGAAAATAGAACAAATAAAATGATTGTTATGGGTGCTAAGCATGTCATAGCTTTTTCTAATTTGTTCACATATTATGAACAAAATATGGTTAAGTCCATTATTTTCTTTGATTATTACAACAATGTATATCAAGGATGGCATGAAAAATGGTAGAGTATGACAAATGTTAAGAGAGGGAACTATGAATGGTTCAAAGAAACTATAACAATTGATGAAGGGAAGGAAATATTAAGATTTCACAGTAGATATGGTTGGAATTTTTTAAATTACTTGGATACACGAAGAAGAAATCCAATATTTGATAAATGGAGAACATTTATTGAAAAATTTAAAACATTACTTGAGAATGTTCAAGAATTGATAATCAAAAAACTACATGGGGGAACATAAATGTGGTGTATATACTACAAATTCTAATAATCAATACTATACAATTAACAAAGTATCAAAAATGGCTACCAATAATAATGTGTTTATTGAAATTAATTCCAATTAAAATTATTAATACCTATAGTTGATGCAACCTATCACATTATTAAATTTCATGACAGAAGAAAATTTACAAAACTGAATATTAATGTTCTAGTAGAGAAATGGATACCATGAGATTTGTCATGGACACTAAGATTTTTAAGATCTAAATATGCAATGAGATTGAGAGGGAATGAAAAATATTATCCAGAAAAAATTGAATCAAAAGAATTCTCATCAATAATGATGATTCTAGATCCATACCCAAAAAAAATTTTAAAAGAAAAAAAACATGTTAGTAATAAGATAATAAAAAAATTTAAGAATTTATGATGGATAAAAGTAGAAAAGTAGAAGAACAAAATAGACTAAGAGAATGAAGAAGGCAAAATCATGAGGAAGCAAAACAAAAACTACTCAAGCAGATAAATCTAAAAATATAGTTGTTCAAGCAGAGAAATCTTCTAAATGGAAGGGGTTGAAAACTATTTTTAGTCCTTCTACTAGTTATCAAGTACTTGACTCTATTGAGGAAGAAATAGAAGTGACAGTAGCACAAATGACAACCAAAAAAACAACTGGTTCACCAAGTGAAAACACTCAATAATCTACCAAAACTAGAACACCAAATGAAGTGCAAAAACAAAGTGATGAAAGGAATGTTGATGCATCGCTAAGAACTCTAGAGACTACAGTTAATGTTTTTAGAATGCTCAATTGGTTCACGGAATAAGGATGGCTATGTATACCAAAAAAAAAACGATCGGAAGAAGATGCAACGAAAGAAGGTAGCAATAACAACATTATTAACGAAATTTTTGGAAGAGAATTATTCAAACAATTCCTCTAGAGCCCTGAACACATCAAGATTGACATTTCTTTGAAGTTACCACCGACTACTGTTGCATTGATAATGAATGTGCCACCCATCATGGCGGTACCCCTTGCAAATGCATTGTGAATATAGTTACCTAAGTATCATGATAACAAAAATTTGGTTTTACACATTCAACAATTGACGAAGGTATGTGTAACTAATGGAAAAGATATAGATTGCCACAAACTACAATATTTTCCAAATTCCTTGAAGGGAAGAGTTGTCGACTAGTTTAGAAGATATGAGACTGCTCATCCAACAATGATATGGGCAGAGGTTCAAAGTGCTTTTATAACTTGATTTTGTGAAATAAGAAGTGAGGGACAAACAGCTACCACTTTATGATATGCAAAACAAAAGAAGTATGAGTCGGTGGAGGACTATTATGATTAGTTCCTTTGACTATGTGTGGTAATTCCTCAACAATTGGACAATATTTACTTGAGAAAAATCTTTAAAGAAGGATTACAAACTAAAGTGAAGATGACTATCATTAGTATGCTAAGAAAAACATCAACAAAAGTGCTTGAATCTGTAATTTTGATAGAAGAAGACCTACCTGTGAGGTGGAAAAATATGGCAAAATATCGTCCAAATAATTTTGACAATGATGATGAAGATGAGCATTATGAAAAGAAGACTAAAAAGAAATATAAGAAAGTGAATATTGACACAATAAAAGAAGGTGTGTATTGTCAAAATTGTTTTAATGAAGTTCATTTCATGAAAGAATGCAAACTATTTATGAAATTCTATTGAATCTGCAAGGTTAGTGATCATAATACAAATCAATGTCCTAGTAAAGCAGTGAGTGGGAGTTGCCCCTTGAGAGAAATTGTACCAGTGCATGTAGTATAAGCAAAAATACCAATTATACAAATACAAAAATAGTTATCTAGTCCTTGTAAAATTAACCACATTTGATGCAACACATATTCAAGTTCAAACGTCTTTTTTAAAAACCAAAACCCAAAATTTAATTTAATGAATTTTTAATTTGAATTCCTCAACTTTCATATTAGTCATTTAACACAATTTGGAATGATTAACATAATTTTTAAATGTAAAAAAAAAAAACATATGTAGAAAAGTTCACAATTTTCACCATTATCCGACATGGTTTTTGGTTCTTATCTTTATATTTGCACCTGATTATACATAACCATAGGTAGGTAGAAAAATAAGACCTATTTGCTTACATAAATAGGTAAGTAGGTAAGAAAACACAAGACTAAGTGAATTAAATAATATCCATGAAATTTTATTTTTTAATTTTATGTCTTGCCTTGAGATTAAGTTTTTTTGAACTCATCCCAAAATGACACTTATATTTTAATGTGAGGATATATGAAAAAACAAGCCTTTTTTATATATTTTTAACATGAGATTCAAAGACAAAAACATATGGGTTAAAGCATTTAGTTGTTCTTTAGTTGCAACTATAACATTTAAGCACTTAGGACAAACCAGATCCAAGGGGAAGGCTCCATTGTTTTTGGTGTCCAAACAAAACTTGAACCCCTCCTATTGGTGCCTTTGCGACACTAAAAATTGTTAAAAATGAAATATAATCAAAAAATTATGCCCCCCCCAAAATAGAAGGGGTCAAAAACTCAAGAAAACAAACCATCAAATGTTATAAAGGCTAGTTCCCAAACACCTAGAAAATCCTTGTAAGTTGTTTTGTTGTTATTAGAGTTCAAAGATGATTTGTAGAACTTCAAATGGCACTCTTATAGCACTTTAAATTGTTCAAACTGAATAAAAAATAAAAAATTTATGAGGTTTGAAAGTAGGAGGGGTCCAAAGAGGGAAAAAAAAAGGAGAAAAATGTGTTTGTAAGTTGGAAAGCTTATTTCTTTTCTTGTAATTTTTCAATTAATCCTTTCATTTTACATTTCAAAGATAATTTCTAAAGCTTGAGGTAGCGTTCCCATAACATTTTAGATCACTCAAAATGAAACAAATATGATGAATATATAAATAACTGAAGAATATGCATCTTTATTAAGTTATAAGTAGTTGTATTATAGTCATAACATATTTAAATAGTAGTGCTTTAGTAGTGACATATTAGTGGTCATACTAATTGTATTAATGGGAATCATAATCAAAAACTAGTTGCAAATGTATTCCATAATGGGTGGTGGAAATGTGGACACATGGCATGATCACACATGTGTGTACATTATACTTAATTGCAACATAATTGTTGCTTTAATGGCTTGTTTACAATAATTTTAAAGTAGTTGCCACATGCAACTACAATGCAATTCTTTAAAAAATCAAACATGGTTGATTACATATGTATATACAATGTGTATAAATTACCATATAAAAGACCCATTTTCAACTCACTTGCAACTATAATACAACTAATTGATTTTTTGATGTGGTAATTTATTTATTAATATGTCGTATTTTTAAAAGGATAGTTGCACACTAATTGTAATACCCAAGAAATAATTGCATAATAGTTGTATAGGAATTGTTTTTTGAGTTTTAGTTGTAAGGTAGCGTGGTTTCAATGAATGCAATTTCTCATTGTGAAAAGCCCATTTTTTTTTTCATCTTTTTTGTAGTTTTAATTGTTTTGTTTGTGGTTGTTGGTTTGTTGTTTTTTGTTTTGTTACTTCGCATTGGTTGTTATTTCACATTGTGTTGGTGGTATTACTTTATGGTTGGCGTTTTTGCTTTACACTAATGTTACTTCGTGTTATCGTTACTTCTTTGCATTAATGTTGTTATGTGTTAATGTTGTTTCTTCACATTAGTGATGCTACTACGTGTTAGTGTCTTTTTTTTGTTTCGTGCTAATGCTGTTGGTGCTTCACACTGGTGCTTAATGTTGGTGTTAGTGTTTCATTCATGTACTTTTTGGACCAAACCCTATTGTTGTTGCTTTGTGTTGGTGTTGTTGTTTTACGCTAGTGTTGTTATTATTTTTATGGTTAAAATGGTACTTTCCCCCCCTTTTGCCCTTGTAAGTGGGAGTTTAGAGTTTGGAACACAAGACCCTTGACAAAGTTCGTAATAACTTTTTTTCATTTCTTTGTTTTAGGTTTTTTCATTATTATTATTATTATTATTATATTTTGTTGTTTTTTTGTAGGAGTTTCATAACTTGCATATTCCTAGTACAGAACCCCATTACATTTTGTTTTGTAAATGTTTAGAAAGTGGATTGCATCTTTTGAAAACTATCAACATTTTTACAATATGAAAATATATGTGATGTATTTATGAATGAAGTAAGGATGGAAGATGAACCTTTGCAATAACCTAAAAAAATGTAAGTGTTCAAATAGAAAGAAATAAGAATTTAGAAAATAATGAAAAGAAGATGAAGTAAAAATTGAAAAAGTTACATTCACAAAGATTATTTTAGAAACCAAATAGCATTTATTGTGTTAATGATAACAAAAAAATAAAGTTAATAACTCCTTAAACCATGCATTGTATTTTTTGTCACAATAGTCTTGTTTTGAATTTCAATCCAAAAACTCAAGCTAGGAAAGGGTTAATCATATATAATATAATTAATGGTATAACTGCATTGAGGAAACATATCAATTCAAAAAAGTTGAAACATTTTTTTAAAATTTGAAAAATAAGTTAATTGTCCTTTGAGGGAAGATGAAAAACAACCTTCCAAAAAGAGACAAAATATTTCTTTTCACTCCATATTTAATTTTTTTGTTGCAAAAGAACCTTTCAAGAATGATGATGTGTAGTGAACGCAAATTTTGGAAGACTTGAGTATTTTAATTGTTAAAACCATCTTCATTTATAATTTGTGGAAAGTAGTTAGTTGAAAAGGTTTAATATGCATTTGTGTCTAATATTTGTTTTTGCTTCCAAATAATTTTTTCCCTTATGTTAAGGATGAGGGATCTAATATAAACATTATGATTGTAGCCTTAAAATCAATTATAAGTTGTGATGTGTTGGGTTTGGAAGAAAATTTTTAAGGCACTTGTTTTGGTCATGCATTTTTTCAATCTTACCAATATGCTACAACGAAAGAAAAAAATTGCAAAGACTTACAATACGTGTTAATCAAAATTGCTGAAAGAAATTTGCAGAAATGTAGAATTTGGCCAAATTTTTTTAGAAGGAGTAGGCAAGAATTGGAGAAGGCACATGTCAATTTAGGTTTACGTTTGTTTTCAATTCTTACTATGCATAGTCTAACATTTTCTTTTCTTTTGTAGATTTGTGAGTAAAATTATCTTTTTTAGGAAGCTTTGTAGTTCAAAGAAGGAATTATATTATGTTATAACATGCAAAGTTATGTGAAAATGACTGCAATAGTACCAACTCTTTTGACATGGCACATTTGTTAGATTGTTGTTGATTCTTTTGGTCGAATTGTGTTTACTTGTAATCTAAACCAATTTAGGAGTCATTTGTTGTTAAGAGATGCATTAATAAACTATCATATCCATGAGTCTAAAATTCAAGGATGAAATCAATTTTCTAACCTTTGATAACTTAATGGAAGAATATGGAAATGTCGTTTATGAGTTATCATGTTCGGCCTCCAACATAAAAGAAGTTCAGGTTTTGAATTTGTTTTCTTTCCTTCTTTAAAAAATATGAAGAAAGAAAGGCTTATAATACATTTTCTTTAATGTTGGACCCTAGGTTTGAAACTTTTCATTTTGTGTCTTTATTTATTGGTCATGAACAAGGTAAGGCAATTGTTGAAGAATATGACAGAAAATCTTTGTTTCCTATGCTTTTAAAATGTCATTATCATTTGCATCCATTGGTTGAATCTAAAAGGGGTGTTGTTGATTAAAAGGGTTGAAGAGGAAAATAATTTGGATATTTTTGAGATGATAGCTAGCACAAGTGAGACAACAATTGGTCAATAGAGAACTTTTGATTTTTAAGCATTATCAAGTGGATGCTAAAAATATCAAGTGTCCACTATAATGGTGAGAAAAACACGAGAACATGTTTTCTATAATTGATTTTTGTTTTAAACAAATCTTAGGGATAGTTGGATCCCAAATTGAAATAGAAAGAATATTTTATTAAATAGAAACCTTATTAATTGTATTAAAAATTTATAAAAATTAAATTTTATTAACAAATTGGCCCAATGATCCTAGGATAGGTTATAAATCTCTTTCTAGCTTGGTAGATTTTATTGAAAACTAATGCTAATTTAAAAGAAGACTTATAAAAGTTTGAAAAAGCTTTTGAAAAGGACGAAGTTATGTAGTTGTAAATTTTGAATATATATATGTATATATATACAAGTTCCCATATATTTTCAGTAATTTTTAAGTTAAAATATATATTTACTAATAAATTAAATAATTATTAAATTAAAATTTAATTTCTGAAAAAATGTAATACCCGGGTTGTGAAATCCGGATTTGAAAACTGACTATTATTATATATGCAAGAACCAGCCTATTTGAGAATCAGGTGAATTTGGAAAAATTAAAAAATCTTGATACCCTGATCTGTTCTCACCAGCCCAAAAAAAGTATTTAAAAAATATATATATATATATCAGGACATCATAATTTTGGCTAACATTGAGTTAATGAAGTTGGTAAATTAATTGCCCTTATATGTTGACATGATGTTTTGCCTTTTTTCTTATTTAGGGCAATTGTGAAGGGATAATTTTGGCTAACATTGAGTTAATGAAGTTGGTAAATTAGTTGCCCTTATATGTTGGGCTCCGAGATGACTAGGAATAAGCAACTCATTGCACAATTACTTTACCCTATATGACAGCTTCAAACTAAAAACTTCGATTACCGGATCTAGAACTTCTCATCTAGATGCATATACTTTTATGGAACAAGCCCATACATCATATCCACACATGGTACTTGAAATGTTGCTCACATATCATGTAAAGCCAACAAAAGATTGAATGGGCATGTGATGATAATAAGCATGATGGAAAAAAGAAAATTATTAGGTCGGCTTGCTCATATTGAATACCATTATGGGGTATGTACTTAAAACATGTTCCCTATGATGTTCCCCAAGGAAGGGAAGGGAAGGGGAGGCACCCTCTTAGGGAGAAACCAAAAAACCATCCAAACTCGACCCACATGAAAATATGATGAAAATATTATGAAGAAGAAGAAGGAGACCCCACCCCACCCCACCCCCCACACCTGTAATTTTTCTATTTGATAGCCAATGAACGTGTCTGAAAGTGTCAGTTTGTCACAAGGGAGCTGTCCTCAACGGCAACAAAAGAAAGAACAAAAGCAAAAACAAAAAAAACTTCCCTTTTTTATTTTTTAAAAAAAGATTCCCTACTTTTCATAGCTAGCTAGCCCAACGGTTAGGCGCATTAGTAAAGTAGCTTCAGAGTCGACTCCCCTCCACCCGAGTTCGAAATTGAACCGGCATTAATTTAATTTAAATAATTAATTATTTGTTTTGTTTTGGGGGGACAAATAAAAATTTGGATTTATTATTATTATTATTATTTTGGGGTTTATTTTGTGCAAATTCGACTACTTTTGCTAAAATTTTGGAAAAATTCGGCCAAATTTTCAAAACCACGAAACTGGTATAAAAAAAGAAAAAAAAGAAAATTGGAAAAAAAGAAAAAAGAAAATGGGTAGTCATTTTCAAATGCTTATTAAAATTCATTTCGGATGTGCCTGCTTGGCTGCATACCGCTTAGAACTGAGGCAGCCGACGGCGGTGGGAACAGCCAAGGTGGTATACAACCGTGTGTGTGTGTGTGTGTGTCTCTCTCTCTCTCTCTCGCGCGCGCGACTGGAGTGTTGTTGCAGCGGGTTTTGTCTTCTACGACGGCTTTTCCTCCCCTCTTCATCCACAGCAACACCCATTCTTTCTCTGAGCACCTCTTCATCTCTTTTACCTTCCTTACAAACCGCATAAAGCCAGGAGCTTATGAGCTTGGCTTGGAAGAAACTCATTCCTTGAAGCATTTCCTATTGCGTGTTTCAAACTCGAAACTTGCATTTCATCTCTCTTTCTGAAGCAGCTCTTCCCTTCTGTCCTGATCGTGTCCTGATCTGAAAACCTTCCTATTTTATCCCTCTCCTAGAGACTAAAGACGTGCATTGCTTTTTTCCCATTCTTTTTCCCCCAACCCCCCTTTGTGGGGGCACTTTCCCTCTTGGACTTACTGTGTTTGTGGGTACTGCCTACATTGCCTCCTTTCACGAATCCTGGGATTTTAATTCCATTGTTCAGAGTCTGCGGTCTCTGAGCTCTTGTGGCCTTAGCATTCCCACAGGATTTAGATCTCCGGTATTCTTCCATTCTCTGGACAGCCTCTGGCAAGTACGCTGTTGGAGAGAGATAGAGAGAGAGAGAGAGGTAGGTCTGGGCATTGCAGCAGGATGATGGCGACAAGCTGCTGGAACTCAAGGGCTCTGCTGAAATGCTTTATTTTGTGGGTGATGATGGGTCTGGTATGGGAAGTGGTAGTAGAGAGGGAGGTGGTTGTGGGAAGGGTGGAAGCAGCTCTGGGAGTGAACTGGGGAACCAACTCCATCAACCCCATGCCACCAGGCTACTTGGTGAAAGTGCTGCAACAGAACAACATAACCAAGGTGAAGCTGTTTGATGCCGATTACCATGTGGTGAGCTCCATGGCAGGCACTGGCATCGAGGTCATGGTTGCAGCTCCCAATGACATGCTCTACAACCTTGCCACAGATCCCAATGCTGCTCCCAACTGGGTGAAGGAGAATGTCACCCAATTCCTCTTCAACGGTGGCGTGAACATCAGGTAGGTACCAACCACAGTCTCTCTCTCTCTCTCTCAACTGTTGTTGTTGCAAATCTCTTCTCTTCTCTGTTCTTCACATGGTTCTTCTTCTTCCCCTCTTGTCATCCTCCTCCTCCTCTGGTTCTAAACCCTCTCTGCAAATCTTCTCAGATGGATCTTCCTCTTCCCCTCTTTTCCTCTTCCTCCTCCTGGACATGTTTTTGGAGCGTGGTTTCTGGATTCTGCATTGTTATTGTGCTCTCATAACAGAGATCCTTTGTGAAATTCTGGAACCCCTTGGCAGTAATTGCTGGCTTCTGAAGACAAAAAAGCTTCATTTCAATGCAAATCAGCTGTCATTGTGCTTGCACTCTCAGGATCCCTCTCTAGGGTTACCAATGCAAATGGGTCTGTATGTCATGGCAGACATGACTTTCCTGTTGAGAACTGAGGGTTTCATTGTCTTTAATGACACGTCCAGCAGCTGAGAAATCTTATGTCACTGCAGATTTCAAATTCTTCCAAGTTTCCCAGAACTTGATTATTGTTTTTTTTTCAATTGCAAACAGCTTCTCTTCTGGTTGTTGATTCGGGTGCCTGCCCAATACCCTTCTCTTTATGGAAATTTTGGGAGTGTAAATTGCAACCTCTATTGTTTGGAAGTTCTTGTAGTTATTAGATTCAGCTGTGTCCAGGTCATGCTATTTCATTAGTGCTGTCCTTGGTTTAGCTTCTTCTGTTCTCAAGTCTAGCTTTGATGTTGGAACGTTCATAACACACATGTACACCATAATGCCATAACAAAATGTAGACCATAGCACCATAACACAATGTATGCTGTATGTAACACCATAGTGGTACACATGAGCCAACAAAAAGCTTATGCCTGATACTACTGTTTTGTTTGCTTTGTTTGACAGGTGGGTGGCAGTTGGAAATGAGCCATTCTTGTCTTCTTATGAAGGCATATACGTCAACACAACTTTCCCTGCATTTCAGAACATTCAGAATGCCTTAATCAAGGCAGGGCATAGTGAGGTAAGAGCGATCATTCCCTTCAATGCTGACATTATGACCGACGCTCCACTGCCATCACAAACCACTTTCAAACCCGAGTTTTTGACACAAGTCATGCAAGTGCTCAACGTGTTGAACAGCACAGGTGCACCATTCAGTGTGAACTTATATCCCTTCATCAGCAAGTACCAGAACCCTGAATTCCCACTGGATTTTGCATTCTTTGATGGGAGTACAAGTCCTGTTCATGATGGGTCAATTGTGTATGAAAACTCATTTGATGCAAGCTATGATTCACTGGTGTCAGCACTATCAGCTGCTGGATTTCCCAACATGCCTATTGTCATCGGTGAGATAGGCTGGCCTACTGATGGCAATGCATATGCTACTATCCCAAATGCTCAAAAATTCAATCAGGAGTTCATTAATCACGTGCAAACAGGTCTTGGGACACCGCTGCGCCCCAATATGCCATTTGAAGCCTATTTGTTCAGTTTGATTGATGAAGACATCAAAAGTATTTTGCCAGGCCCGTTTGAGCGACACTGGGGTCTTTTATATTTTGATGGAGTGGTAAAATATCCTCTTGATTTGTCAGGTAAATGAATCCAAATGCCACAAGGTGTTTTTTTCTTTTCTTTCTTATTCCCCACCTCAACAGTAAACATAAACCCTAAACCCTAAACCTTCACACAGATAACCATTTTGCAGTTGTTTTGATTTTGATACTCTTTTAAGGTTTCTGACATCTCTCTCTCTCTCTCTCTCTTCTTTGTATTTTGGGTGTGTTTTTGCAGCTGGTACAAATGCACCCAGCACAACTCTCACCGGTGTTCAGTACCCTCCCTACATGTCACACCAATACTGTGTTCTAAATCCCAATGTCGACCTCACGAATCTGACTGAAAATGTGGCATATGCTTGCTCTCGATCCGATTGCACACCCTTGTACACAGGATCATCATGTGCGTTTCTGGATGCCGTTGACAACGCCTCGTATGCTTTCAACAGCTACTTCCAGTTCCAAAATCAGAATCCCGCAGCCTGCGACTTCCAGGGACTTGGTGAGGTCACAACACAGGACCCATCACAGGGAACTTGCAGATTTATAATCGGGCTCATAGCTGAAACTCCACCATCAGGAGCACGATCAAGCTACGTTCTCAACCTCTCAACAACCTCAACAATTTTTGTTCTCTCGAGCATCTTGTTGTTGATTTTCACTTAGTTAAAAGCTTTGAGAACCATTTTTTTTATAAATTTTAATGTAGTAATTTCTGAACAGAGAGGGGATTTTATTCAAAATCGGTCACGTTTTCAACCTTAGGTGGCATAGTCTAACATTACTTGTACAAAGCCAAGTTTTTGGTCAGAGCAGAAATTTTTGGGTCATAAGTTAAGTACCATAAGAAGAATCAGGTTGGTTGTTTTACCTTCTTCATTCAATTTTTTTGTGGTGTTGTTTGCTCTTCTAAGCATTCTTTTGGTGTTTTGCAACTAGAGAGCTCTAGACAATTTGAGCCTTGAATTAATTATATACGGGTTTCGAGATTAGTAAAGTGATAGCAAAAAGCTTGTACCGTAGCCTTGGGGTAAGCTTTCCTCATTGACAAAAACAAATAATTGATTTTTTTTTTCCCCCAAAAAATCAATTTGTTTTTTTTGAAATTCCCAAATTATTATTATGATTATTATTACTTCTTCATGATATATATACAATACAATAGTCTACTATGTGAAATTGTCATATGATGAGTAATAGTGAAATTTATTGGGATAAACACTAGGACGAGTTTTCACACAAACATTTGTTTCAATGTTTAAAGGATTATTTAATGACAAAACTAGGGTAAAGGTTATCTCACAAAAACAAGTGATTATTAATTGTATAAAAAGCCCTAACCACCCCTACTAGGTTTTGGATTAAAACCCTAATTCTAACCCCTAGACCACCATTAGGTATTGGAATGTTAAGTGACAACAAAATTTGTAATAGCAAAAACAAAGTGATTAGTTGTTAATTGGACCTGGATCTAACAATTTGACCCTATCAAAAAACCCTTTGAAGTTTTTTAAAAACATCACTAACAATATTAATGAACATGAAATATTGATTTTTTAAATTTTATTAGTACAAAGATTAATTTCCAATGTCAATTCCCAAGGACTTTAGACGCACTTAGCACCCATTTTTGTTCATTAAGAAAAATGTCAAACTAGGTATATATACCATATTGGCAATTAGACAAGAGAACTAACAAAGCAAAGGAAAATGTGAGAGATGGGAAGTACATAATGTGAAATAATAAAATTATATGAACTTTTTTTTTGTAATTCTAGGCTAGGTTGTTTAGGGCAACTTCGTTAGTGCAATTAACTTGATTAGGGGGGTGTATTTAGTGGATTCGCTATTGTATTTGGAGAAATTCAATTTAAAAAGTCGAAATTTAGTCCAACATTTTTTTTGGCCTTTGAAGTGTAAATTCGACTAATTTTGCTAATGTGTTGAGAAAATTCGCCAATTTTTCTATATTACAAAATTGAGATTATATGTATATATATTTTTATTTTTATTTATTTTTTAAAACCCTGCCCGAGATAGTAAGTTAAAATGAAATAAAATTATCGCTTGCGAATGAAGCTGCCCAAAATGCATAGGATGCCCAACTCTGTCCCAAGAAGAAAAAAAACAACCCCGGAATTTTTTTTTAATAATTATAAAAATTTAAAATAACAAAAATTTAAAAAGCATTAGGTTAGTAGGTTCGTAGCTTTCGCTACAAGTCTAGTTTCCCGCGCTTCCGTACACCAGTTCCGTTACCGTCTATCACCGGTGGCAAAACCGGCCACCCACCTGGTGAGAGGTATGACCGGCGACAAAACCGGCCATCCACCAGGTGAGAAGTATGACCGGTGGAAAGAACCGGCAATCCACCGGGTGAAGATTATGACCGGTGACAAAACCGGCCACGCATCGGGTGGAAAAACCGGGCGCCCGTGACGACGGCCCGGGGGACAGTCCCGGGTCCGTGCTACAAGACGTTCCGTTGGACTGGTTTTGAGAAAACAGTTGGAACACGACTGGTCTGGGAAGGGGGTTCGAAAAAGGGAGGGAAGAAGCGAAGGGAAGGGAAGGGAAGTGAGGAGAAGACGAGAGAAGCAGACGAGAAGACGACGACGGCAAAGGCGGCGGCGCTCATCATTGCAGCAAACAAACGGACGCGCACCCGATACCCCTCCTCCCATCCTTTTGTCTCTTCTTCTCTGCATTCCCTGCTCTGCATAACATTGAAGCTGCAAAGGTGCACTTGAAGATCTGACTGTCTGACAGACTGACTCATTTAACGCTCTTCCCATTCATGGTACCCGCCTTGAATCTCTGCATGAGTTTTCTTTTTTCTAAAGGTCGAGAATTGTTGTTGTGTCTGGCAGCTGGGAGATTCTCCTCCTCTTCTTGTTGTTATTGTGGTTGTGTTTGAAGTTGACGAGTTTTTTTTTCCCCTGTAGTTTGTGAACAGAGTCGAAACAGTTTTGTGGCTTGTTGGGTCCTAGGTTAAAAGTGGCGGTTTTGGTGCCGGGGGGTTTGGGGAGCTTTTCAAGAGCTTGAGATCCATGTCTTCTGGGGAGTTTTGATTATTAGGGTTTAAGTTTGTTTTGGAATCAAGGGTTTGGACTGCGGCTGCTGCTGCTGATGATGATGATGATGAAGGGAGTTTGTGGGTGGTGGGAATCGCAGGAAGAATTGGATGAGATGGTGGCATTGGAACAATGGGATGGGTTGGCATTGAGCCAGCAGCTGAGTGAAGTCTGTCTTTACACTCCTCTTCACAGCCCCGATCTGAAGGAGATTGTAGTAGTTGAGACAAGTGTTGCAGAGCAGCTTTTGCAGCCGCTGGAGGAGGTAGAAGAGGTGAATCTGGCGGATCAGGAAGAAGGAAATGATCGTGATGACCCAAATGACCATATTTGCAGCCAAGATGTGTTCTGGTACCCACCCACTTATTTCCTGAATTCCACCATCTCTTAAAATTTCCATGTAGTTCTTCTTCAAGCTTTGGGACTTGGGAGGAGCAAGTGTTCGGCTTTGATAATGATAGATGGGTATTGAGTTTTTTTTCGGTTTGGTGCAGCACCCCAGATTTCATCACTCCTATTGAGCAACAATTTCCTGTTCATTTTGATGTGAACAAGGTAAAATCATGCTACACCCCCCCCCCGGTCCCAAATTGCTTCTTGTCAAGTATGAGGGCATCTTTTGAGTGTGGTTTTTGTCTGCTCACATGTCGAAGTCATGCTCTATGGAAGAATGTGTGAAGGTGTGGCTCTGGCTGCTTTTCAACTAATCAAGAGAAACTGTTTTCTAGTTGCAGGACAACACCAGACAACGTATTAAGTCGCCAACAAGGTTGACACCTTTGCGATACAAGAGACCAAGACCAGGTAACATGAGCTGCAGTTGTCATCACATGTCGCAAAGCTCTGTTTGTAAACAAAGATAAGTGTGCAGTGTTTGACTGGTAGAAATTTTCATTTAATTTAATTTTTTTGGGGGTGTGTTCCTAGATCCTCAACTGCAACTATCGACCTGGTTGAAGGAAAATGAGCAAGTCCCACAATTAGAAGTTCCCTTGCTTCCAGAGAAGCCCAATTTGCAGAACGAGGATGGTGCAGGATCAATGAGAAGCAAGTTGGTGAAGGAGGGTGCTTGTGCATTCATGCCTTCACATCCCGGTGTTAGGTCAAAGCATCACCGGGTTGATTCACCAGTCTGCATCCGCAATCCTTTTGTGCAAGGAGACTCAGAGGAAAATGCTGATACTTTGCAATCAGCAAGGCCACCAGGTGTGTGCATCATGGACATATGAAGGCTGGAGTGCACTGATTTAAGTTTTATTGTCCATTTTTCCATTTCCCTTATCTGCTTTCTAGTTTTTTTGTGGTTTTCTTTTTTCCTCCTGCAGTTTTCTTTGATGGTCTTGTGACGCTTTTCTAGAAAATCTCTAAACATATCATCAGCTTTTCTGAAGATCTCCAGTTCAAGTTGAATCGATCTTTCTATCAATCACAGAGTTTTCTGTAGAGGTCGAGGTCTCGTGTCACCATGGTTACTAAAGGAGATTCTCTGCTGTTTAGGGTTTGATGAAAAAGAATTGTGGTGTGCAGTGCCATTGGCACCAAGGTTTGCGCAAAGTGGTATGTCCCGGTACAGTGAAGATTTTCATGAAATTCAGGTATGTAGGTAACCTTACTTTGATGTCTTTATTGTTTTGTTTCATGGGTTCATTAATTTTTTCTGTAAGGAAAAAGGTATTTTTTCTTCTCTTCTTTTTCCTGACTTGTCTTGAATTCCAGGAGATTGGGCAGGGGAATTTCAGTCGAGTCTACAAAGTTCTAAAGCGCATTGATGGATGTCTTTACGCAGTTAAACGTTCAATCCATCAACTCCATCAAGATTCCAGGAGGTACATTGTTGTTCCTGTGCTTCTCATGCAGCTGCTGTCAATCAGTGAAGAGTCCAGTTTTTTTATGCACTTTACAAGTCAAGGGATCCAGTTGATATTGTAATGTGTGAAATGGTTACTTATTGCTCCAATTTTCTGAAAGACTGAAAGTAGCCTTCTACTCTTTGATGCTGTAGGAAGCAAGCACTTACAGAGGTTCAAGCACTTGCAGCTATTGGTAAGGATCCTCAGCATTGATCATATTTCCATTGTAAAAAATTTCAGCAAAGTGTCCTGGGTTTATGTTCAAGAGGTTCCATTATTGATCTGTATTGGTGGTGGAAATGAATGCAGGTATGCATGAAAATGTCGTGCGGTATCACACTGCGTGGTTTGAAAGTGACTATCTCTACATCCAGATGGAGCTCTGTGACTCCACCCTTGGTCAATATGCAGCTTCAATTCCAGCAACTTCCTTGGAATGCGCATTGCTGAATGCCCTGTGGCAGGTAGGCTTCCTCTTCTTGCACTTTGAATCATATTACTGACCCGTAAGAGCCCTAACCCTTTTCTTTGGTTGCTTTGTGAAGTGATTGTGATCTATTTACAACATTTGTTGTAATGGTATCATTCCTTTTTTCCAAGCTTCAGAAGCAGATTCAGGTATTTTATGAAGTTATTTGGTGAACTGATTGTGTTTTTATCCCCAGATGGCAAAGGCATTGTCACATATTCATGCAAAGGGATTGGTGCACCTGGACTTAAAGCCAGACAACATCTATGTTCTTGGTGGAGTTTTCAAGCTGGGTGACTTTGGATGTGCAACTCGCATTGATGGGAGTTTGAGCTTTGAGGAAGGTGATGCACGGTACATTCCTCTTGAGTTTCTCAATGAAGATTATACTCACCTCTGCAGTGTGGACATGTTTTCTCTTGGAGCTTCCATCTATGAGCTTGCAACAGGTGTCACGCTGCCATCTTCTGGGCCCACATACAAAGCTTTACGGGAGGGGAAACTGGCTGTCCCCCCTGGTTTCTCATCCTCATTTGAAAATCTTCTCAAGGTGGGTGGTGAATCACCTTCTGTAAATGCGTGATAGTCCTGGTCGTTCTTGTATATGAGACAATGTCATTGGCTTGCACATTATTTAAAACCGTCTGAATGAAAACTTTGTGTAACTGGATAGGAAACAGAGCTTTTGATTCGACAATGCTCACAAGGCCCAAACTACCACTGAACTTAGCAGCTGAAGATCTCGCTATAATTTCCTTGTTTTTAAAGACTCGATTATTGTTATCTGTAAATTTAGATATCTTAAGTGATGTGAGCTGCTGGTGTTTGTGCAGGAGCTGATGCATCCTAATGCAAAAAGGAGACCTTTGGCAGATGATGTACTCAAGCATCCTATATTCAGTAGGCGAACTTTGGGTATGAATTTATCTGAGGAAATAACGGCACTCACATGAGTCTGTCACGTGAGTAGCCCATAGTCTATTGTATAACTACATGTTAGAATCTAGGACTAGAGCAACGGTTAAATTATCTCATAGAGCATCCGTCCATCACCAATCAGTGTTGGGTTTCAAGAGCATTGACCACCCTGTTGAATCAGGGTGCTTGCAAGAAGGTACACACTACACACACACACACACACAGGTGTGCAATCATTTTGGAAGAAGGATTTGGCAGTTGAGAAATATCCAGTAGTGGTTCGGAGAGGCTTGTATTCCAATATTGGCAGCAGCATAGGGAAGAGGGCTTTGTTTTTGTCTCATGCTCATACAAGTTTTTTGGCTTGAGGAAAGAACAAAGCAAATTGGCTTGACACAGCATATTTTATGTTGTTGAAAAATTTGGTTTGTACATACTGTCTCAAAGAGACTCTTTACTTCTATATACATGGGAAATCAAATTTCCCAAGTTTTTTTAGGGTATAGCTTTGCAGTTCATATTTCAACACAAATAGGACTATATACACTGTTTATTTCAATTAACATTTGGAACTGTGTTTAGATGGGAAAAACCCATCAAGAGCCAGACTTGCTATCTATAAATGCTAACCTTGACTCTGGGTATGCACCTACAAAGGCAACAGAAGAATCATATTTTCATCACCCAGTTGAAAAATTGTTAATTAATACACCTCAATCCAAAATGCCTAAAAAATGTGAATTGGACAGAACCAATAGTACATAGATATTTGCACATAATATATCACCTCTCAAGTCAGATGTTACATAGCAAACAAAGCTGTAAAATACTATCATCAATATAGAAGCATCGAATTTTTGCTTGTATCATCTTTCTTGGTCAAATTGTATTGACAGTGTTCATGGCTAGTACCTCCCAACATCTAATCATTTCTATTGTTCAGAGATTCAATTGTGCAACAGACTCAGAAAAGTATGGTGGGCACATATTGTGAACTTGTTACAAATATATCGGCAAATTGATGGGAACTTAGCAAGAACATATTGGTACCTTATCTCCAAAATCCGAAAGGCTTCAAACTTATTTCAGACTTTTATATTGTGCATCCCATCTTTTCATTTTTATTTGTAACCAGAACACAAATCAACGACTTTCAAACGTGTTTACTTTCAAACCACACCTCATGTAAATGATAAGCATTTTAATTGTATTCCATATCGCTGTTCACCACAATCATCTCATGTAATGGAAAACCTTTTGATTATATTACATATCATCCACACAAGTATCCAAAACATGGCTTTCAAAAATCTTCAAATAATTTAGTTGGCCCCATGGCTCCTAACACCACAGCAGTATCTATTACTGATACTTACCATCATGGTGATACCCAAAACACTAGCTAATCATTAATTACATTGACAAACACACCAAAGCAATTTGTCCTTTCCACCATCCCCTACTAAACCAAAAGCCAAGATGGTGACACAGTACACCTAGTTCAAAATACCTCAAAAAACAAACATACATACACACACACACACAACAGAGTGAGAACAAATGCTTGTATAGCAATATAATGACAAGAAGCCACAAAATAGAGAGAACTGAAAGACATACAACATACATTGGCACACATCGCATTTTGAGCCTGTTTTCAATAGCAGGAATCACAATCAGATGTATGGACAAAAACACTTTGACAATGGTAAAGCAATTTTTGTCAGTTCCAGCAAAACCAAAACAAACAGGACTAGGAGGTCATAACCTTGAGAGTGTCACTCTCAAGTGTTAGACCAGCACCTTCATAGATTGCAGTAGCTCCAAAGTACAGCATCAGCTGTTTCAACCTAGACCTGTTGAACATACATCCAGACAAAAGGACAGTTTCAAAAAGTTTCAAAAGGACAGTTTCAAAAAGTTTCAAAAGGACAGTTTCATTAGATTTTCCAAATTTCTTTTGAAGTCGAGGTTGTTACTGCAGCTATATTTTACTTGATCTAACCTTTGCAATCCATGAACTGAAGCTGTTTCATGACACTTGCATTCAGACTGCCACAGCACATTGGGGATTCATGCTGAGTTAGCTTAAATCCTTTGGTTTTCATACTTCTCAAACTGCCACAAATTGGACCTATTTGGTAACATGCCTCCTTACACAAGAGGGAATGGTCAAAAGGTTGCCCCTCCATTTCTTCAGCAGTATCAAAGACCCAGTAATAGAGACCTTATTTCAATTCAGCTAAATCTTCATGAGAGCTCCACAATAAGCGTCATTGACACATGGAACTGTAAAGACATGAACCATTTCCACAGGACCAATCCAATATGCAACACTGGAACATAAAGGGTTTCAATTACAGATGATACAAATGCATGACATCATATTCTTCACGAGAGTAGACTATATGATTATCTCCATCGCTCATATAAGGCTCCTGAACCACTGGTCATAAAATTGTCTGGGAGGATGAACACCTGCAGTTCAGAATGAGACACAAAATTCAAAGTGTGTTGCAATGGAGAAGGCAGCACACAAGCAAAAATATATCACCTCCTCAGCAGAATGTTTAATAACATCAAGGACCCAATAGTCAGTCACATTCATCAGGAACAGCTAGTGAAAACAGAAAGAAATTGGATCTCCAGATATTACAAAACGAGGCTGATCTTTCTCAATCTTCAGACTTTCAAATAAAACCAAACACCCCTCATACATGCAAGATCATGAAAGATTACCTCAGAATGATCAGCATGAGAAGAAAACTTTGTCTTGCTCCTTGATGTTCAGGTGAAAGATGCCAGAGATCACACCACAACACCAGCCTTTCCAAATGCTCCACTCTGATGACCATCTGGCAAGGGAAAAGAACTCTCTATGCAGCCCATTTGGTATGGGTTGCACCTAGGCTACTTGCAGCTTCTGGCAGACAATAGGGCATCCTATTTTCATGTCCACAGAGCTGCAACAGATGGACCAACAGTGCTTGAAACTAAGCTTGGGCAAAGCAGGACAGAGAGTAAGAGAAAGAAGCAGACAATGAGAGAAAGAAAAACAGGCCAGAGAACCAAGTCTCTTCTGTTCTTGGGCTTCCCTGCTTCATGAGGCAGGAAAGAGATAAGAGTTACAGTCAATAGTCCTATACAATAGAGATTCTAAAAGTGCTGCACAAGTGCCCCAGTGCTGTCTGGTTTGAGGGTTCCAAGCCCTGGATTATGGAGGGCAACTTCCCAGGGTGTTGCAAGGAAACACCACCCAACATCTTTGCAAGAAACTCTTTTGGGTCCTTGACATCCTTTAAAGGGTCATCCTCTGCCTTCGAAGAATTGTGCAGCTGTGCATAAACAGCAGTGTAACCAACCACCTCATCTAAGTCTGGAACATCCTGCTCTTCATCAACCCTTTCTTCTTCTGGTTTGACCAGAAGTGTCACAACACTATTGAGAAGCTTCCCACAGTAGGGGGTGGCTGAGCCTTCCAGCAGTGGTGTAAACAGCATGGAGGCAGCCACAGCACAAAGCTTGATTTCTGTCTCTCCAGTGATGGATGAGAGATTTGGTGACCAGACATTGTCCAAGATACTGAGAAACAAATTTGGCTGCACTGAGTTTACTGTGTCAATAACCTTTGAAGGGCCATGCTTCACAACAAAAAGGGAAGCAAATATAATGAGTGACTTTATGAATTTTCCAGTGCTCCGATATTGCAGCCTGGAAAAGAGAATGGTCCAGATCTGACCCATGTAGGGAGAGAGCACTTCAAAGCTAACATTCTCAATAACAGTGTTCAGGATGAAGAACCCCTGGTGGTCAGTGTTCTTCGAGGCAACAAGCTTCTCAAACACTCCCAACACTTGTGGCAGCTGGTTCCCTTGATTGATCTCTTGTGGAGCCTTATGGAGATATGCCTGCAGAAGCCTCACTAAACCAGGCACATTGGCTTGGCGCTGCCACAAAATGGGTGTCAACAGCGGAGGAAAGAATGCAATATAGTTCGGAGGAAGTGGAGGCGTTCGGCTCTCAATCAACTGTGCCATAATCTGGAAGACATATGGGGCAAACTCTGTCACATCCTGCTCCAATACACTCTGGAAAACAGGAAGGAGCATGTTTTCAAACACTGTTACTTGCTCTGGATCCCTTTCGCATGCCTTTTTCACTAGGGCTGCAACTGCTTCAAAGAGATAGTGGTTGAAACTGGGGTTGGAAGGATTCTTGCAAACCTCTGCAAGAATACCTGTCAGCTCAGCCAAGCATTGTGGAGCAAAAGGCCCAGCATCTGCAATGGATAAAACTCTCATAATACACCTCATGATGTAGGAATTCTCCTGAGATTCTGGAAGCTTGAGGGCACTGAAGAGATTTGTGAGAAGAGGTTGCAAAAATGGAGTTAGGTCAGCTGCTGTATAGCGCAGCTGCTTCCCATCCTTAAGTGCCAATAGCTTCTCAATGCACAGAGCTGCATAAGAGTGCACCACATTTGACTCAGCAAGCAGAAATCCTATCAACTGTGGCATCAACTCCAATGTTAATTGCTTGCGAATCTGACCGCGGAAGGTTGTGAAGAACTTCAAAGCATCGGCCTTCAAGATTGCATTTGAATTCACATCCTGAACCCGAAGCTCTGGCACTATTTGAGAGTCAAAAAATTGTTCAATGTTCACAAGGTCAGTGCCAGTAGCCCCCAGTGATGCCTGCCGTGGTGCCAAAGTCACTATCAAGTACAGTGCACAATCCTTTGCTTTCCAGTTCTGGGCCGGATTGGCTGCATACTCTTGGATCATGTTCTGAAGATACCCAGAGAACATTGATGTCACCTGTTCTCGGTAATGTGTTGACAACCCTTTCACAAGCTCACATGCAATTCTCCTCCTGCAACAGAAGATCATGAGATCCATTAAGGAATACTGCAAGTACAAATCAGCAAAGCCACTGTTAATTTTCCACTATTATACTGACACACCCTACTGCAAGGAGACTTGTACTGAGCAACATGTTGCTGAAGTAATTGAATGGCCTGGCTGAATTGCAAAGCCAGAGTGATTGTGCTTCTCCAATCTGAAGACCATAAGATGTGCCTGCTCATTCAAGAAATGTGACACTCAGGAAAAAATATACCATATACACTTGAGATCACGGCAAATCATAGACGAAAAAGTATCTATTTCCAGACAACTTGAGTTGGAATCAAGAACAGAGCATATTTACCTTGTGTCCATGTCACTGCCTTCTACATCCCTCCTGATGTACTCCACATGATTCATCTCAAAGAGCTCTTCATCCTCATCTCGAATCCTCACATTGGGAATAACAATGCTCTCAGAAATCTGTTTTAGGGTTGTAGGATCACTAAAGAGCTTGTGATGCACACTCTTGCTCACAGTAGTGAGAAACTTGATGGCAGTGGTTGCCAACCAATCCTGACTGGTAGAGATAGAAACCGACATAAGAAGACTCCAAACATCTGTCGCAAATTGGCCCAAGTAGCCCTGAAACTCCTCCTCATTCTTCTCCATGTAAAGATTGATGTTCTCACAAATGGCTGCTTTGAGTTCATCAATGACACTGGTTTTCTCAGGATCAGTCTCTTGGACATGGGGATTGGTGTAAATCAAATACTTGTGAAACTCACCCATCCATTCAGCCATATGGTTCTCAAAAAACTCAGGAAGCTCCTGGAAATTCAGTGAGTAGAAAATGCGACAGGAAAGGCGTTGACATTCCAATGCAGGCTTCAAAATTGCTGAGTTTTCTGAACTTGATCCAATGACCTGTCCTGTCTTCAGGAAAATCTCAAGTAAAGGTGCGGCGAAGCCATCTAGGCAGTACTTCAAATCAGTGAAAAGTTCATTGCTCTTGTATTGGTATCTGAAGCGCTTGAAAATGGAATTTGAGGTCTGAAGAATGCCATTGATGATATTGTAGTCAGTTGCAGATCGGAGGCTCACAACAAGCTCAGGCAATAAGGTTTGCCACTTACTTGGAAAATCATGTTGACTCATGATGGAAAGAGCTTCACTAAGCTGTGACTGGATTTTGGGAGGTGTGCTGAGCATGAGTGTGACAATCAAACCCTTGATCTGCTCCTTCTCAGGGTCTTGAATGGGGTTAAGAGCAGGTGGGAAGTCTGGGTCCAGAGGAGTTGCCCATCGATACTTCACATGGTTCTTGAAGTAAACAGCTGCCGCTTGTCGTACCTCAGCATCCACCAAAGGATCTGAGAGCAGCCGCAGGATTGTAATTCCATACCCAGGTTGATCAGCTACTTGTTTCAGGAAAGTTTCTGCCTGTTTGATCAGTTCCGGATTCTGTGCAAGTGTTTGCAGAAAACAGCTAGACAATGTCTTTACTGTCTCCTCCGTGTATTGCATCTTGGCAGAACACACTTCAGTTCAACACTTTCAAATTTTCGATTTCCCCCTGTAGAAACCCTAAATCTCTACACTTCCTGTCTCTTGCACTGAGAGCAAAAGTTGCAACAAAAACCTCCCACTTCTTTGCAAAACTGCAGAATCCAACGTTCAACAAAGCGGAGTGAAAAATCTCCAAAATCCCTCCCTTAAGCAACGATAACAACAACAACAACAAAGCAAGGCAGAGATAGATAGTTCCAAACAAATGTTATACAAAAAACAACAGAGGAAGAAGAGCTACTTATGACCTACAAACTTGGGATGCAAGTAAACAGTGGCACTCGTTTCGCTTGCATCCCAAGACAAGACAAGATTAGACCGATTCTTTCTTCCTTAAACTTTTATTAAAAAACCAAAAAATATTCACACAACAATGAAAAAAGAGACGAGGAAACCGAGACGTACCAGGGAGCGCAACAGATAGAGAGTTCCCCAGAGAAGCGAAATCTTTCTTAGTGCTGCTACTCCAAACTCCAGCCTTGGAAATAGTCTTCCAGTAGGGTGAAAAAGAAACAGAAAGAAAGAAAAAAAGTTCCACGAGGGGAACCAAAAAAAAAAAAACGCAACAAAAGGAGTTGAGGCTACTATGGAAGACAAAAGAGAATTGCAGCTAGAGGGAAAAAAGAAAGGGAGGGAAAAGAAACTGAGAGAGAAAAGAAGAGAGCGCGCGCGCAAGAGAGAGAGAAGAAAGACAGAGACAGAGAGAGAATACACACAACAGGCAAAAAAACACAAAACGCACAACAGGCGCTCAAAGAACACGACAAAGACCTAACCCTAGAACCATTATGAAAGGCTCCACACCTCCTCATGGATGTCACATCTGTGAAGAGGTGGATGAATACAGATTGGTTATGATATTTCTCGTCCTTGAAAGACGAACCAGGCCTACGAAACTAGTGGGTGGCAAAGTTTTCTTCATCCGTGAAGGCGAGGTTACGTAGTTCGTAAAAGTAGGGCAAAGAATAGGTGAACAGGTCGTCGAGACAGGCATGGATGAATAATTCCAAGGATGAGAAATTTGGAGGAACTGGGATATATGGGAGATTTTGCATAATTTCTGGAATGATCGTCCCTTAAACAATTTTATTTTGCATAATTTCTGGAATGGTCGTCCCTTGGACAATTTTATGTTGCATAATTTCTGGAATGGTCGTCCTTGGACAATTGATTTTGCATAATTTCTGGAATGGTCGTCCCTTGGACAATTTTATTTTGCATAATTTCTGGACTGGTCATCCCTTGGACAATTTTATTTTGCATAATTTCTGGAATGGTCGTCCTTGGACAATTGATTTTGCATAATTCTTTGTATGCTTGTCCTTGGACAATTTCAAAAATAATTTTGGAAACAATTATCTCATTTTCAAGCCTAATTATCTCACTTAAAAAAAATTTACCTTCTTTCTTACTAACTTTCCTAATGATTACTTAAATATTTTTCTATTAATTATTTTCTATTTTTATAACTATTTCACTCATTTTCCTTACCCATCAATATGGATATGAAAGGACCAATTAACACATATCTTTTCATGTTCATGATATTTGCTAAATTTTTTGAAATTTTGTTTATTGTCCCAATCCATTGGGTTATTATTACAAATACACAATAAAAGGTGTACTTTGCGTGTTTAATCTTCAAATGCTGAAATTTTGGAAAATATAATTTGAAACTGTTGAACTTCATTTTTTAAAAACTAAAATCATTTTCTAAAGGCATAAAAAGGCATAGTCATTTCACAACAAGTTTCTTCTTCAACCTTTTTTTAATCTATTTAGATAGCCATTGAATTGACCAAAACAAACAATTCAACATATTACAAATTTGTCATGTGTTCAATTAATATAAGATCTTCAACATGAGAATTCATTTCCTTCAAAATTGAAATTTAACATATTGATTGATATAGCATAAGTTTAATGGTGTGAATGTGATTTTGAAAAATATTGTTTTGACGGAAAAAATGCATGATCCAAAAAGTTATAACCAAGTCTACTTTGAAATTTTGGATAAATTTTTTGCTTTCTTCCTCAATTGCATTAAAATTGATCAAATCAAACCTAATTAACTAGAAAAATGTTTAACAAACATATCCCAAGCCTAATTGTCGACAAACCACCAAGAATCAACCAATGTATGTCAAGTGTAATCAATTAAGTGTTGTTACATCAACATTGATTGATTGATTGATGTGTAATCGATCAATTGAAACTCATCAATGTCCAAATTGGCAACCTTGTCGACAACATATGATCCTATAGGGTTTCATGTGGCCCCAATATGATAAGGAGAAGAAGAAGATTTTGCAAAGTAAGCTCAACAATCATGTTGATGTAACAACTTTTTTTCATGTTCCCTTGCATGAATGACTATTGCCTCCCCTTCTAAAAAGATTGTAGGTACATAAGAGTGATTGTTAATACATAAGCTTTTAACATCTTTGAATTTTGTGTCCCTCCTTTGCCATTTATTTTGTTGCTGCTTGTAATAGCATCCATAGACTCTTTACATTATCTTTGCTTCCTTTGAAGTCCTTCATTTATTGAAAGCTTTCCATAGATTCTTTACATTTTTTTCCTTCCTTCATCCCTTATATTAATTGATGGGTTTATCAACTTTAATCCAAAAGGGGCTTTGGTTAAGGACAAGAGGTTGCCAGTGTAAAGATTCCAAAAATTCTGACATTTTCCCCCCCCTATTTTGTCATTGGTTTGTTGGCTTTGTCCATAGGGAAAAAACTATGCATCTGTGCAGGATTTGAACTTGGGGATAAAATTTTAGCTCACTCATTGGCCAATGTGGAAATGATAAGTGTTCACAAAATTAAAATTTTCACATGGATGTAATTTTTCATGTTTAGGTGGATGTAACCCTAATTACATTAAGATTGTGTATTGTAATATTGGTGTGGGTTTCGCTATGGATTCTATTATGTTTGCAAGGCATACCTTTCTTGAAGTAGATGAAAGCTTGGTGGTGGCTTGTGAATCAGATGACAATGTTGAAGCACAAGCCACGGTTGACAAGGGAGTAATTGCATGTGGTGTGTTTAACATTGTTTAAGGCCGCTTTCATCGTACGCATGATGAGGAATTTGTTGAAGAAAGGTATGCCTTGGTTCAAGTTCTTGAGGAATGTAATGCCAAAATGTTCAGCATTGACAACTTAAGCTTCCAAATTGTTGGTAAGTTGAACTCCATTGTACCAAGCCTATGTGCTCCATGGTTGTCAATGTTAAAGAGTTTTGCCTCCTCCTCCTCCGCCATGTTTGTGCATGCCAAAAGTAATGCAACTTCACTTGCTAATGTGCGGCTCGAGCTTAATGGGAGAGGAGGCTTGAGGTCCACTTACTTGCGTGCCCATGCCATGGCTTCTGATTTAGTAGCCCTATTGAATGTTCATGAAATAACAAGCATTTTAGCAATAATTCACCAATTGATGTATTTAATCGTCCATGGTTTAGCCCTCATGGATTCAAAATGGCAAGTATTGAAAGTTTAACCCTGTTACAACCCTTCCTTTCAATCTTAACCTAATGGCAGTTGGGTTGTTCTAGTACTCAGAGATGTGTTTGTTTAAAATTTGACATAAACCTTAAACCTTGAGGGTTTGGAACAAATTGTTATATATCATGTTTATAGTTTTACATTCTTAAAGCTCTGCATGGGACTCTATAGCTTTGATTTGCAACCATTATTACCACCCTTTAGGTGTTGGAAGCAGTCCATGCATTTATCCCCAAGGCTCTATGAGTCACTAGCGATTTGCATATTATTATTCCCCTTGAAATGTCACTACAAATTATCACTACAAATTGTAATAGTAAAGATGATTGAACTATTGATACTCATAAAACTCATTTGTTGTGGTTCTATAGTAGGCAAATGGTCTAGAATCTTTGTGTGTTGTAAGTCAATTTTTTGTGATAATTAGTTTTTTCTTTATAGTCAATGGTCTATCTGGTTGAGTCATGGGATTTTGGGCATTGGTCTTGTCAAATTGGCAAGATAGATATCTAGGATTCTTGTCATTTGTTTATATGTGCAACCTAAAATGCAAAAGTTAACAATTGACTGGATTTCCACCTGCTTTCAATCTCTAGCATACAATCATGAGGTAAATCGCTTAATGTGTGTGGCATAAGCAAATCCTTAATAATGAGCTTTAGGAAGTACTTTGGTGTTAAAAGGGCAACTATCTCTTTAGGCTTGGTTTTGGGAAGATGTTTGGTTATGAGTTGGGGTTATGGTGACTATTTAAAACATAATCTGGACAAGTTCCTCCTTGAATCATCATCTATGGGGTCAAGTTTTATCAACATTTGAAGTTATTAAAATGTTTGGTTGTGAAAACAGGTCATAGTGCAAGAACTAAATGGTAGCATCAAATGTTATAACTAAGAAAAATGAAAATGTGGCTAATGTTCAAGGTTTTGATGGCCTGTTAAATGGCTCATTTTTATAGGATGCAACGTCTGTCGTTGTCTAGTTGTAGCTTTTGCCTCACCTACCATTGTCAAAGGTTAAATGTTTGAGTGATTCAAGAGTAAACAAAATCCCTTTGCTACAATTGTCAATTGTTGTAGCTTTGGAAGATGTAGAAGGTTAAGATAGTAAAGCAACAACTCCAGGCCTTATGCAATTGCTTAGGTATGATGATGGCACACCCACACCCTTATTCTTTAATTTGTACATGGGCTCTTGCAAAATTTTGTAGAAGGATTGACTATTTGTTACTCTTGTAGGTCTTTGGGAAGTTATGATATGTTTCTCCTCACAATGTTTTAAGGAAAGCATTGCACCTATGAGGGTGCATTCTTAACTACAACATATAATAGTCTAGGAGTAATAGATGAGGAAACAATAATGAATCTAGAGAGGGTATGAACCACAACAATGTTCAATTGCCTATCAATGGCAATGGATTCATCATATGATGTTACTAACACTTTGAGCAGCAAGGAATTGAAGACTAGTAAGCTTTCACCATCTTCTATAGGAAAGTGGACTACTATAAAACATTAAATGCATTACAATCTATTACAAAGGTATGCACATCTTATACTTGTTTGTTGTTTATGTCTTTGTTGCCACTTACAGGATTTTTGTGTCATGTTGCTTTTGAGTAATCCTGAATGTCTTTAGCCACCACAAAGTTTTGCATAATTAAATTGTTCATGCATTCCCTATGCTTGCATTTGTGATTATGAAATGTTCTGTAGTAATTATGTTAGAGGTTTTTTCGTTATATGCTACACTTCAAATTCATGCCAAGCTTACTCAAACTTACAAAGATGCGGATGTTGGTGCAAAGGTGACAAAGTTCTTAACATGTGCCCAACCACTCATCAACCTTGCAATCACAATCACAAGAATCATGAATGGACACCTCAAAAAACATGGGAAAGAAGGGATGAACTTACCACACAAGATGAGAGTTTCTTTACAAAGGCAAGGTTTGCACTAAAGTTCTTTTGTACTATTGTAAGATGTAATTTAAAATTCCAAACATTTCATTTAGAGATTTCAATTTTCAATATGCAGGCATTTCAGTTTTCAGTTTTCATTATTTAAACATTTCAGTTTTCAGTATTCAAACATTTTAGTTTTTAGTTTTCAATATTCAGGCATTTCAGTTTTTAATATTCAGACATTTTAATTTGAAATTTCAGATCCCTTCGAGACATTTCACAAAGAGAATTCAAATTTCAGTATTCACACATCCAAATTCAAACATTTTAATTCTCAAATTTCAAATTCCAAATGCTTCACATAGAGATTTCACAAGGACTATCACCAAAACAAGAGCCAAACTCTAAATTTTGACACTAGAAGCAAATGACAAACAATGGTTGTTCCAATGTTTATAGTCTTAAACATTAACATATTTATTAGGTTCCAATATAACTAACCTTCACATTTATTTTGTGATAATCCAAGTCGTAAAAATCATGTTATCCATAATACCCTAATTGCATATTTATTGTTTTGATGTTACATTCAACACCATATACCTTTACCTTAAAAGGAAATGAAAAAAAACAATAAACAGATATAGGTACCCTCTTCTTGAACGTAAAAGGAAAATAAAAAGAAGAAGAAGCATACTATAGTACCTTTTTAGGTTTGACACCTCGGTGCCAAATAATTAATTTAATTTTCAATTCTTAATTCAACAGTTAAAATTTGAATTCTGAAAATTTTGGCACTATGTATTGAATTTATTATAAACACATGTTTCCATTAAAGAAGTTTAGTGCTTTTGTGGTTAGGTGGTCAGTAAGCTAGTGTTGTAACCCATTTTGGAGAGGAGGTTCTTCAAGCATCAAACCTTGTTTGGCTACATGAATTTTTAAAATTTTCGTCATAACTAACCATTAATATCCAAAAAATTCGACAAATTAAATTTATGATTAAATTTATGCCAAACCTGAAAAGGTACTACAATATATATATATATATATATATAGACAAAATTGCAATACCTCCCCCCACATTGGCATCTTGGGGCCTTAAAACCCATTTTAAAGCATGAGATGAACATTATGATGAGCCGGAAAATATGAAATTATTATGACTACCTACATTTTCGAGCAAAGATAGAAGACAGATGCCGTAGTAGTTGTAGTCGGCATTCATACATAAGAAGAGCCTCTTCACCATAAGGCTAACTACCGGTTGGCATTAGTATGTAAGAAGAGCCTCTTCACCAAAGGCTACTATGGGTTGGCATTTGCATGTAAGAGTCTCTTCACCAAAGGCTACTAATGGTAGGCATTCGCATGTAAGAGCCTCTTCACCAAAGGCTACTTACTACCAGGCAGCTTGAAATTTCACTAAAAGAAGGGAGAAATTGGGGTGAAGAGACTTGCCCTAGGAATCTTTTGCTTCATTTCATCCTCTTTTCATTCATCCATTCATTCATATATACAATTACATCCCCTCACGCCATCCCCCCATCCCCCACACACCCTACTATTCCCAACTCTTTGAAAAGAAATTGGAAAGAAAAACTCAAGCAGCAAGGATTCCTTGTGTGACCTATATATGGTAGATTATTTGGATATATGGATTGCAAAGTTGGTGAAATCATTCTTTATACACAAAAAGAAATAGTTATATGAAAAAACCCAAAAAACTTGCAAAGCTTTTTTTTCCTTTTTTGTATTTTGAAGGTGCTTGCTTATTCCAAATGAACCTGCCTGGAGTTTGGGCCTAGCAAAGCATTTGCATAGAGTGCAAATAGCACAGCAATGTGTAGCTAATTGACCCAGGACTTAACTACGGTGGTAGAGTGAGTTACACTCCAGTAGCATGCCTTTTTTTGAAGAAAGAAAATTCTGAAAAATCCTTTAAGCAAGTGCAGGGTTAGGCCCCAAGGTCAAGGGCATTACCAAAAGACGGGCTCATACAACACAACCCAAGAGTTGAGTGTGAGCAAGGGTTGATTTTGGTAAAGCCAACACCAAGAAGGAATTTACGGAGTATATATAAGTGAAATGCCCACTATAACCAGGATTCCGTTTTCCGATACACCTAGCAAATAGGGCTTGAAAAGATACATTGGATTAAGATACCCTCGGATTACACTAAAATAATCGGCCCAGGTCTTTGTGAAAAGTTTAGGGGACTCATAATTGTGGGGCCTAGGAGGTCACACACACGTAGCCTTGGGCCTTACGACAAGTTCTCACCTCCTTTTGACTAGGACTCCCACCCTAGTTTCTTCTTCATTGGGGTTGGGGCTCAAACCTTGTGGAGCCCCCTTCTGCTATGCACTTGGGTACCTTTTCTTTCCCTACACTGATTTAGAGCCTTTCCTTTGCTAGCTACAAATATATCCAAAAAAGCCATATTAAAAATTAAAAGTGCTAAAATCAAGTGTGTTTTAAGGATTTTCAATAGCCAGAATTTGAGACAAATTTAAGAAAAATCACCAGATTGCTATACATGGTTCAAGTATGTAGCAAAAGAACAGAGTAAGATTTTTTTTTTTTAAAATAACTTTCATATTGAGATTGTAGCCAAATTTTGCTAAATCTTCCTATGGATCATCCCCATTTTGGCTACATCACAAAATTGACAAAAAAAACACTGAAATTTGACACTTTGGCTAAATCACAAAAATTGACCCATGAAAAAAAAAAAAAACACAGACAATACATTTCTTTTGGTCAGTTTTGTGTTGTAGCCAAAGTGGCGATGGTCCACAGGAATATTTATCCAGATTTTGGCTACAAGCTAAATATGAAAGTAATTTTTTGAAAACATCCTGCTATACATCCCTACTACTCTCTATCAAAAGCTGAAACGGATGATCTTGCACCAAAAAAATAATAATAATCAATGTTAGTGTGCAATAAGGTGGAGCCCAAGTTTTGTAAATGATTAGGTAGTGTTCCCCCATGTATCTATCATCCATGAAGGTGAGGATGAATAGTGTGTTAAGTAGGCTACTTTGATTTCACATCCATGAAAACATGAATGATTAATGAATAAACCCAAGGTTTTTTTCAGATTTTTCGTCCATTAAAGGTCAAGGGCCAACTAGTCGGTAAAGCAAACCATGGCAAAAATTCATCATCTATGAAGGTCATTTTCATGACTAAGTAATCTAGGGTACAATCAATATCTCATCCATGAAGGAAAGGTTGATTAGTGAGTAATGCAAAGTTTGCTCAAGGAAGCTCAGGACAACTTTATTGGAGAATTGTGGATAAAGAGGGTGATGTTTATGTTGTGATTTCGGTTTTAGATTCTCATGGAGGTTACTCTTTGTATATTTTATGAACAATGAAAGATAAAAGGATTTTTAAAAATATTATGAAATATTAATTAGAAATATTATATTAAAATTAAGAATATTTTAAATATATTATCATAATCTAATTCTTGACACCTTATTTATATTGACATGAATGATAACTTTTTACTTTCATTAAGTTGCATAATTTTTTTGCATGTCATTTGGAAAAGAATTGGAAATAACTTTCTTCGTTTAAATAATATTATTTTCTTGGGTGCCCAATATATGGAGCAACAAGCTTTCAATGTCATTCACATGTGCCTTCTTGGGGCTAGGGTGTTTGCCCTATGTGCATGTTCAAGATACAGAACAACAAGCTTTCAATGTCATTCACATTTGCATACTTAGAGCTGAGGTGTTTACCTTATGTGCATGTTTGTACTTGTTATCCTTTGGAATTGGGATTGAAGCACAAGATGTTGAAATGTTATTTCACAAAGTGTTTGAAAGGGTCTTGTGCATGCTAAAGAAAGGGAATAATTTTCTTTAGGTATGCCTTAGTTCATTCTAGCATTTCAATTTTGGAGGATGCAACTTTTAATGTCATTTGTGATTAGGTCACAAATGGGAAAACAACCCACTACATTCTTGGTTCAGTAGCAAGACCACATCCATAACTAGTTCTAGTTTAGGGTTTAAGATGAACTTGTGACATTACTTCTAAAGTTTGTGGTGATACATAGGTTGGACTATCCATGTGTTGGTCCATAGTACAAATGCAAACTTGATGCAAAATGTTGTAACGTTGGTTCTTATGATTATCATGTTGTATTTTCATGAATTAAAAAAAGAATGAAAACTTAGTGGAAGGGATATATTGGGTTATCATATATTAATGACTATTTTCACATTCATGTTTCTTTCAAATACCTACAACATTTCAACTATCATCAAAGCTCCATTTGGGATGGTATTTGTTCTTACTTTCAAAAACTTGCATATACTTATGATTCTAAAAAAAAATTGTGCCCAACTCTAGAATGTGTGGTACATAGTTGATGCTAAATTATAAAGGGTGTGGTGACAAAGATGTGAATAGTGTAATCAAATGCTTTAAGGGGAAGCTTTGAGTCACAAGTTGACATTACATTATTTGCAAGTTATGACCTTGAATGCCATTGTTGCCTTCTAGTAGAACTTTTGAATCACTTGCATATAACATATGGTTTTTCCAGGTCAAACATGACATTGGATTTGAATGACCTTATTAAAACTTTCACAATTTTTTTTTGAGACATTCCATTTTAAATGGGTTCAAAATGCAACATACATCAAATTAGGCAATCCATTTTTTGAAATGTCTAATGGGTATTTTGTTTTTCAAAATGTCCAAAGAGTGTTCCATATTTTGAAACATAGGTCCTAAACAACACAAGAAAAAATACATTGGGTGGCATGCCTTTACATTTAAAAAGTTTGAACAAGTCTTCAGGTTTTGGGAGAAAGTTATTATATGTTTAAGTGTGTTCTTCCTATATCTTTTTAACTATCACTATTAGGTATATTGAGTTATGAATAAATATTATGAAGAAATAGCAAATGTTGTTGTCCATTCATTTGCATGTACCTAATCTTGTTGCCAAGTCCCTCCACCATGCACTTACCCTACTTTGGACACATATGTGTGTTTTTAGAAATGGCTTGATTCTTTATAAATTTGAATCGGAACCTAGGACATAATCTAGGCCCAATCCATAAAGTGTATGTGAGTGAAATCCTAATTTCTTTGTTCAAACTTTTAAACTCAAACCCAAATTCAAATGTTTAAACGAGTTGACCATTGAACTCATGATTTGTGTAGCACCTTTTAGTAAGATCCTTCAAAACTTGCTTTGTTAGGATAATCAAAAATAGAAAATTGCCCAACATTAGGAAAAAAAACTCAAATACAAATAAATGCCTTAGTAGTACTATAAGTGGAGCATTAACCTAGGTTGAAAATGGTGACCAATACTTTTAGGAATAAAAGTTACATGTAGCTAATGGTATAGTTCAACACCCAAAAGGGCAAGTTTTTTTCCTTTGGGGTTTGGGAGGGACAAGATAAATTTTTTAATTTTTTTTACTGTTGATATTACACATGGAAATGTTGCTAGTATTGGTCACATAAATGCAAGGTGTAATATGTTCCTAGGGTGGTTTTAAGTTGTCAAAATGGATTGATTTAGTTGTGTGAATGTATTTTCATGCAAACAAAAAGATTGCACCTACGAAGGACCCATTTTTTTCTTGTCTATAATTTTTTTCTCACATCCTTTAACAAATGTTAACAATATATGTGAACACCAAATATTGTGTTCACATATAAAACGCAATAATGGTGGTGTCAATAAGAAGTAATAATTGACTAGTAGTAATGTGTATTCTTGCATATCATATCATTGCATTAATTTCATTTTTGTAACATCACAATAAGTACCTCTAATTAATAATACATTATAAATATTGTGTCTTTAGATTCAATCAAACTTTTTAAATTCTAAGAGGCTTCATTCAAGAAGGTGAAAATACTAGTGTAGGGGTCGGCTTAGACTTTCATTTACAATTATTAACATAATACTTTGAAGTTGATAAACATGGTAGGATATGAATGTGGTATTTTTAATGAGGAAAGTGCAAATTGAGTTCTAGTAGGGTTTTTGTGATTCAAACACATAATCCAACATTTTCATTCAATGGATTTTAATCAAGTTTGCAAATAATATCATTATGTCATGAATTCTTTTAATATTGGACTAATATTGATGATTGTTTGGTATTTTTTAAAAAAAAATCTTGCTAATATCAATGTAATTCTGCACCAACAATGCATAATTGACATCACCATATAAGGTTTCTTTCCCAATTTTGTGATATAAAAAATTTGGTGAAATTTTCCTAAAAGATAGCAAAATTAGTCAAATTTAAACTAGAAAAATAAACATTTCCCAATTTTTTTGTTAGACAACACAATGAAATATGTTGAAAAAAAATCATCACCATAACATTCAAATATTTTTAAAATTTTAACACCAATGTTACCATCATTTAAAAATATCTACAAGACATGTATAGTAATGCTAGTCTAGTATGCACATAATATGACACCAATCCACAAGTCCTTATCAAATTAAAATAAGTGTTTAATGAGCTTAAAACCTAGAACCTAAAAAATTTGTATGTAATTCACATTAAGACATCATAAGTAAAAAAAACATGTGATTTGTATAGAAATAATACATATATTTTTACTGTTATTTTTAATAATTTTCACATGAATTTTATTGAGATTTTGCAATATTGAAAATTTGTGGTGATATTGCAAAGCAAACAAATTGTTTATTGAGAGGTCCTTGGATCATGTGCTAGCTAACACAATGATTCTTGTGAGCCCAATTGTCATTTGTAGGTTTTTTTGCAATTCATATAAGTTCAAAAAGGATCTTGAAACACAAATTGGTTTTGTGGAGGATGCCACGTTATTTGTGATTATAAGGTTTTTACTTATGAAGACAATGGAATCCGCTTTGCTCTAAAGGTTGTTATGTAGGTTATGCCCAAGGGTGGTGTCCCTAGGTCAAAAACTTTTTTTGAAAGAGATCTTGCTTGCATCAATGCAATAAATAATGGTCACATATGTGCAATTGACATTGGCTTCATGTTTATCAACCACTTGCGCTTTTGATTTGTGAATGTTGAAGGGGGAGCATGATGAATTTGTTTTGTCATTAATTTTATTTCCAACAACTAGGATGTCAAATGCATTACCATCGGGTTATTTGAAGTTTACTAACACCAATGGCACAACCATGTCTTTTAAACTACAACTTATTGATAGGTTTTCCTTCACTCATACACCAACCACTACCTCATATTTTCAATTTTTAACTTTTAGAATATCAAATTTTTAGTTTTTAGCTTTTAGATTTCAATTTTTTAGTTTTTCAATTTCTAACTTTTAGACTTTCATTTTTTCATTTTTTTAAGATTTAAGATTTAAGATTATCAGTTTTTGAATTTTTTAAAATTTAAAAGTTCAATTTTCAAATTTTCAAATTTAAACATTTTAGTAATAGAAATTAGATTCAAAATTTTCATACTGATATAAACATATGAACTATAACCTCCAATATTATTAATTCACTTCATTCACATTTAAAATGGCAATAGACAATGCTTTAAGAAATGTTGGGTTGCAAAGAATTGTTAATTATCCATACATAGTTGGAAATTGTTTGTTTGATTCCATAAGTTTTTTGTTACATGGTATTGTTTGTAGTATAACATTACGAAAAGGTTATGTTGAATGCTTACGACAAGCCTTAGTAACAAATGATTATAAGGTTGAACACTACTTGAGATCTACATTTAGACTTAACTTTTTGATGAATTTGCTTTGTGTTAATTCTATAGAGAACTACTTATATAAAATGAAATGTAGGACTTCAAATGGTGGTTTGTGGGTTGATTTCACAATCTTCTTTTGGTTATCCGAATTCATAAAACGTCCAATAAAAACATGGTCAACAAGAACATGTAGACCATACATGAATGTGGGAAATGAATTCAATACGAGTGAGAAGTTAATTTTAGCATATCATGAGGGTATGCACGGTCACTTTGAACCAGTAAAAAGACTTGAAATACACAATTCATTTTTGAACAATAACATTAGTAACATGTAGAAAAAAGATAATGCAACAATCAACAATATTCAATTGTTACAACATAAAGTTCCACAATATGAAAAAAATAAAAATGTAATGAACAAATTTGTAAAACAATAGATAGTGATAAAAAATGTAAAATTACTAATACATATATTACATGGACAAAAGAGAATGATGTCATCTTACAAAACCTAATGGACATGAATGAAGGAAAAAGTTTGAAAATCTTAGTAGAAAAATTCATAAGTAATAATCCGGGTCCAATGTTTACCGTTGAAATAATAGTGAGACATATTTGATACATGAAATCAAAACAAAATAGTTCAAGAATTAGTTAACAAAAAGCTTAGGTAGTGATGATTGTAAATCAAACATACATAATCCAAAGTTGAGTTGTGATATTGTAGGCATGAAATATGATGATGAATTCCTTACCCCCATTATTTTGCCCATCACAAGTAATGTTCAAATGCATGACAATTTAATGCCTTAAACAAATTATGAAAATTTCAATGAAAATATGAAAAAAACTTCATAAATAAAATACATACTTTACATGGAAACATGAACATATTGAAAAACTAGAATACTTTATGAAAATACGTTATCAACTAAAAAGATTAAGGAAATCCCCCCAAAAAAAGAATAGAAACAAATTTAGAAAGACATTTAAGTCACATGCACAAATGAATCAAGTTTCACTACAATTGATGAACACAATTGTGCTACTGAAACACCAAGTTTGGATGAGAAAATAAAAAATAAGTCTATACTAAGTTGAAATTTAAAACAAGCAAATCTAAATCCAAAAAAAAAACAACAAATAGATAGAAAAAAATCTTTAAATATAGAGACAAAACACATTAATGAATACAAAAAATAAATTAAAAGATTCTCCAATACATGAATGTGTTGCTTGTGAAAGGTTATGATTCAAATTGCAAAACCTTTCATCTTATTAAAAAAAAACTTAACAATTAACAATGTATTTAGTTTGGGAACAACAAAACTTGAATTATTAGGTAATTTCTTTGTGTGTTGTACTTGTACAAAGTTAATTACTATTAATAAATAACAAAAAAATTAGTTCTTCATAATATTTCAACTAATCCAGTCATTAATTCAGTGTCAAACTTATATGAATTAGCGAAAATTTTAATAGCTCCATGTCAAGCATTCGCAGAAATATGGCAAGTTGAAGGGTATAAACAATTAAAAATTCGTGGAAGTATAATTAATGTACTAGCCAATGTCAACAAAACATAGTATATATTACCATGCATGCTAAATGATGAAACCATAATTAGTCTTATTTTGAAATGTAGATTAGAATATAAATCCCCTTACCTATTAAAAAACATTCAAGCTAACCAAGTTATGGTAGCTTTGAGAGATCTTGTGAAAACTCCATTGTACATAAATGCAAAAAATTTAGTAAGACCTATGTGGGAAAACATGTTTAACATTGCAAAAATTCAACAAAGTAAAAATTATCTCAACACATTGCAAGAAACAAAATTAGACATGGAACAAAGTTTAGATAAATTTGAGGAAATAATTGAAAAACTTGCCGTAGATATTTTGGTTCAAAATTTCCTATTGCCCAATCAAATTATGAATGATGAAAATATTATTATTGTGACCCCTAGTTAAAACTACAAACCACTTGGACTTTTTCCAAGACCAAAATAACAAAGAATGTAACTATCCCACATTATTTTTTGGAATGTCTCAAAAACCTTCAATTTTGGCCAAATTTCGATATCAAGATATTGCTCAATGAGAGCTCATGCATAAAGATCATTGATTTGTTAGACACATACCAAACTTATTTTTTAAGGCCATCAAGGTTCTTATACAACAAGTCAAATCTACCTCTTGGATTAGAATATGTAAATGCAAGTTAAATGATCATGTATTGAGAGTCGAAGATCTTACAAGTAAGCTTAATTTAGATAAATTATTATGGTCTGATTTAAGGTATTACAATTTAACACATTTGCGAATGTCACCTGATTATTTGTCCAAACTTCGACAAGATGAATTTGCCATGATACGTCAATTGGGTCCACCAACTTTCTTTGTGGCTTTCACTAATGCAAAGAGTAAATGGACTACATTAATGTCAACTTTACACACGTTGAATAAGAATCATATGGAAATTTTGAAACTTTTTGATGAACTTGAATCTAAACATTTCACAAATCTTGTCATATTTGATCCAGTTACATGCACACATTATTACAATCATCAAATGGTTGCATTTCATAACCTTTTGAAAAAAGATTCATCCATTTTTGGCAAAGTTGATGATTTTTATTTCATAACAAAATTTTAGAATAGAGGTAGTGAACATGATCATGGTTTGTTGTGGATAAAGAATGGCCTAGCATATGGTGTAAATAGTAATGAAACTATTCAACAATTTGTCAACAAATATGTAACATATAATTTTCATTGCTTTCTTCGCATTTGAAAGATTTGCAAATGCATAAACATAGACAAACTTGTAGAAAGAAAACCCAAGTTGTTTGTCAATTTCATTAACCTTTGCCACATATGCCTTGCATTAAAATACTAGAACCATTAAAAAAAACTTTATCATTTGGCAAAAGAAAAAAATTGCTGAACATTGCGAATAGGATTTTTGAAACCTTAAACAATATGCAAATGGGAGTTGATATTTCATTTGAAGATTTTTTCAATCAATTAAACTTAGACTTCCCCACTTATATCAAGTGTGTGTAACATATTGACAAAACCCATTCTTTTTTTGAAAAGACACATGAAAGACATTAGAACAAATGCTTATTCAATAAAAACTACAACATTATGGGAAGTGAACACCGACATACAATTTATTCTTGACCCATATGTTGCACCAAGTTATTGCACATCATATCTCCCAAAAATTGAAAGAACTATGACCAATGAATTTCAAACCATTATTAAAAAATGTGAAAATGAAAATGTTGATGCAAACTTAAGGGTAAGAAAATTAGGTAATGCTTTTTAAATGCACAATAGATGTCTGCTTAATTATCAACTTATATAGTTTTATTTTTACCTCTTTATCACGCCTCAAGACCATTTTCATTTTTGAATACATCGCCCTCATTTGAACATGTATTTGTCTTTAATTCAAACGAAAAATTGAAAGAGTTATCGCCAAATTCCACTAACATCAAAACAAAATCTATGATTGATAAATATTTGGAACATCCTAAAACATTACGTTTTAGCTTTAAATGAATTTGTACCATATTACAATTCAAATAATCATGATTTCAAAAAAAGACACATTCTTTTAATAATTCGATATGTTAATTACATTAAACATTGAGATCTTGAAAAATATTATTGAGAATAATTATTGTTGTTTCCATCCATTCACAACTTTAGAAGAATTACAACTTGGAAATCATGAATCATGGCATGATGCATACAACATTTATGAAAGCTTAATAAATGATGTACATTTAAAGTTCATTTATAAATTTAAAAAAGATGTGCGTGGGTTAGAAAATTGGGGGACCTTGAATTATGTGCATGTGACCTCACACAAATAAATAACGATAACATTTGGATGGATAAATTTGATAGTATTGATGAAAAAGTTTTTTCCAAACCCATCATTAATTGCACAAAAATTGAACATTATGATATTAGATGTGAATTTCACAGAAAAACACAATGTACATTATCGATAATTTTGTTCACAATTGAAAAAAAAGATGAATTGATACTAAATGATGAATTTTATTTTCAACTTTGAAAATTAAACAAAGGATAACATGCAATATTTGAAATTGCATGTACAAGAAAAGAATGCATCTGAATCAACCATTACATTTGTTTTTCACAAGAGGAACACATATTAGTAAAACATTCACATTCATGCTTCTGATACAAAGACTTTTCAAACATTATAACAAAAAACTTAGTTCTGACTCCTTGAAGCAAAAGGCAATTTTAATGGCGTTTACAAGCAAAACGACATTCAATATTGATGGCACTACTATCCACTTAGCACCAAACCTTCCATTAAATTGCAAACATTTATAATCTTTGTCAATAGAAAGGTTCAATTCTTTATCGAAAACTTATGATGAACTACAACTTCTGGTGTTAGATGAAGTTTCTTTTATAGGTAGTAGAATGTTTCTTTCATTGACCTCCATTTTAAATCCATCAAACATACACATAATCATTTCTTTGGAAATGTGGATCTCACAATAATTGGTGATTTATATCAAGCACCACATGTTCAAAATAATTGGGTGTTCCAAAGAAAATTTGATAGTAATGATGGCTTGGCGATTAATTTTTGGCTAGATTGCATTCATTGTTTTAAACTCACCCATGTCATGCATCAAACTAATGACCAATTTATTGAAGTCTTCAAAAGATTTTGAACTACAACCCATAATCTTACAGACATTACATTACTAAATTAGACTTGCTTACATCCGCTTCCAAATGATTTAAATTTCCCTTACATAACCTACACAAATAAATCAACAAAAGAAATAAATGATTTCATTTTTCAAAACATTAAAGGACAAGAATATGTTTTTGATGCTGATGACCAACACCATGACACATGCCCCAAACATTTCAAATTAAAAAATGACCTATCACAAACAACAATTTTGCATTCCAAAATCCAAATCAAAACTGGAGTGTTAATAAAACTATGTGCTAGGAATTATGCCATTCATGACAGATTATTCAATGGAGCTGATGGGGTTTTCCAATATGTCACCAAGCTACAAAATAATGAATCTCTCATATGGATTGGTTTTAATAATCCTAAAGCAAGATTTACAACTAGAATACGAAATTGACATTTGTACACAACCCACATTCATGAAACATGGGCACTAATATAACCAATTTCTAAAGAGATACAAGTTGGAGCAAATTCAAGTCATTTAATCACGCTTACTCAATACTCAATATAATTAACTACAACATGTACAATTCATTGATCTCAAGGTTTAACTCTTGATCTTTTAGCATTTGATCCCAATGGAATACATCATCATAGACTAACTTACACAACATTATCTCATGTAAGAGAAAAAGAAAACTTGTATTTACTTGCACATTTAGTTGAGGCAAACTTTAAAGTTGACAAATGCATTTCAAATGAAATGTAACATTTAAAAACAACAGCTCATTGACAATTGTGTGTACCATTTTGCAACCTTTTAGACAAACACGCACAATAATTCAATCATTGAACACAAGATCTCTATCATTTCATTTTCAAAATATTGAAATGGATCACAGTTTGTAGACATCTCATATTCTATGCTTGAATGAAACTAAAGTCAAAACTCAAAATAAATCTTCACATCAAGATTCAAATCACTCAAAATACAAATCAATTGCTACATACGAAAGCCAAGGAACCATGTTATTGTATGATAGAAGTATTGTACTTGATTCATATGAATTTGTAATTATGTCTGGATCAGAAATCATAGATGCATCCTTCAATGCCAACACTCGTTAAACAATTCACATCATTGTAGTTTATAAGCCCCCATCTTTATCTTTAACATTTTTTTGAACTACACTTCAAAAACTAATATCAAAATCTCCCATTATTTGTCCAATAGTTGTTTTAAGGGTTTCTAATATGGATGTATTCAAAAAAAAAAATCATTTATTTGAATTTATGATTATCAATAAAATGAAACTTCAATTTTAAGAAAGCACAACAATATATGGTTCACAACTAGATCATATTTGGTCAAACAATCCATTAGAACAATGTGTATCAAGAACGACAAAAGTTTTTGGACAAATCATAAACCTATTCATTTTGCATTTAAATTACCTGACCATGTCCCACGATTTCATTGCCTATAATGTTCATTTGCTTGACATATAACAATGTGTAGAGCCATTATGCAATGAACCGCTTGTTTTTAGTAGCAATTGGGGGTTTTTAGATGACGTGGGAAATTTTTTGGGGGACGGATGGCTTTTTTTGTAGGAAAGAAGGGTATTATTGTGGTAAAAGGATTTTTTTGGTTTAGTTTTGGGAAATTAAGGGGAATTTTGTGTGTGTGTTTTTGTTTTTGGTGGGGGGGGGGATGGGGATTATTTTTAAAGATGCAAATAAAAATTTGAAAGGAGGAGGATTTTTGTGAGGGCAAAGGGTAATATTTTGGTAGAGGGGAAATGGGGTTTTGTGGGCTTAGGGCAAAACATAGTACCTCATTGTGGGTTGCTGTTTGATCAATCTCCATGAGTTGGAAGAAAGATATTCTGTACAGTCCCTAGAGGTTGAAGAGAAAAATTGTGACATTATTTTTCTATTCAAAGATCACATATGAAATAACATATCTGAACATCAATGGTGTTGGAGAGTTCATGTGTCAATCAATGGAGCCATAAGTTTTGTTGATATCAATCTTGTTGCTTTCTTTTCCTTGCTATCATGCCCTTGCTCTAAAGGTTGGCAAATAATTTTTTAAAGTCCTTTGCATTGGTGAGATAGTGGTAGTACAGTAGCTTCCCGCCTAAGTACGCAACTTGAACCTGGGAGGAATGTGCGTACTTAGTCGGTAGGTGCGCACTTAGACCAACAAATCCTCCGTTTGGGTATCGAACTCCAAGTTCTTTCAGGAGTTGGGAGCACCGGCACAGACAGAAAAAACAACACTCCCATTGTTGAAAGAGTCACAGAAGAAACTTTAGGGTTCCTGGTTAATTGAAAGAGCTGGTTGATGAGTCGTAGGAGGAGTGAAAAAACAGACCAAAAGTGGGGTGCCTGTCGTTGTTGTTCTCTCTCTTGCTCCTCTTCTCTCCTCTGTTGCCTTCCTCTCTTAGCACATGCATGTGAAGGAAGAAACACGACGGACTGCCGCGCGAGAAGCACATCTGCCGGCGATCTTCCACAAACCCTGGTAAGCAAAAAATCTCAACTTTCTGCTCGGCTACACCCGGTAGACAGACGTCTGTTGCCATTGTAGCTCCCTTTTCCGCCATGTGCCGGAACTGTGGCGCTCCTTTTAGCACTCTGCCTTGGTTTGCAGTGCAATTCTTTGCACACTGAAACTACCACTATTGTTTGCAGCCATTTATGTCCTACCCCCCACAGAAGGTTTACTCAAGAGGCTCCTTCAATCTTTGAAT
>Ga0116231_10001747_pt1 | contig 45107 bp, 43 predicted proteins | sample S1TSphgellanicum_2_FD_89695 | JGI IMG/M metagenome (GOLD analysis project Ga0116231, IMG submission 89695) | Host-associated microbial communities from peat moss isolated from Minnesota, USA - S1T2_Fd - Sphagnum magellanicum MG | ecosystem: Host-associated > Plants > Peat moss > Unclassified... | reverse complement strand
GAGCGTGGGCCGCCACTGCAGTCCCTGAGTGGATACTGAGTTTAATGATCGCGGAAGAAACGGCTGAACGCGTGAACCACTACCACGTCGAACGGCGCGGGTTTAGACGTGCCCGCCTCGATCATGCGCTGGAACTCGGGGCGGCGGTCGTTGGTGGCGGATGCGCCTGGCTCCACATAGGTTTCGACAAGCTGATAGCCGGGTGAGGCGCAGTAGGCTTCGCCCTGCCGCTTCTGGTCGGGGATCAAAACATCATGCTTGGCCTGCCGCGCTGTCGAAACTTGCAGATAGAGGGCGGCGCGCAGAGGGATTGTGGAAGCGGTCATGCCGGGCGTCCTTGTGCAGCCGCCTCGTCAGGCGACAACACGGCGACGCCGAACGGCAGGAAATGCTTCGTGTTTCGGGTGACAATGATGAGTTCATGCGCTGCGGCGATACCGGCGATCACGGCATCGGCCATGCCGGGGTCGTAACCGGCCGCAAGCGCCTTCGCCTCCAGCCGCCCGCCGATTGCGGCGGCCTGCGCGTCGAAGCCAATGATCTTGTCATCGTATGTGGAGACGAGACCACTGAGCCATGCTTTCAGGCTCGCGGCTTTCGTCGTCGCCCCCTTATGGTCGAGGAGCGTGATTCCCTTCTCGATCTCGTGAATGGAGACGACCGACAGAAATAGCCGTCCATCGGTGTCCATGCGGTCCAGCCAGATGAGTAAGCCTGCGGATGCTTCCTCCTTCGATGGCGCGAGCATGGAAACAACGTTGGTGTCGAGAAGGAAGCCGCTCAAAGCTCGACATGCCGCGATGGTTTGCGGTTGCGCGGGAACTCTCCGCCGGGGAAGGTCCTGAGATAGCTGACAAGGCCCGCCCGTTTGCGCGTCAGCGCCTTGCGCGCGATCTCTGCTGCTTCGACCGAAACCAGGGCCGCAACGGGCTTGCCATGACGGGTGATGGTCACGATCTCTCCTTTGACGGCTTCATCGACCAGGCTCGAAAATCCTGCCTTGGCGTCTCTGAGGTTGATGGTCAGCATGTTGCGCCCTCCATATGTGGCCACATGTGACTACAAGTAATCTTTTGGAGCGCGGATTTCAACGTCGATTCGACGCCTGGATCGTCAGCCGCTGGAACCAAACAACTCGTCGAACAGGTCGCCGAACCCTTGCTCGAACACTCGATCTCGGCCCCTGTGACCGGGACAGGATGGGGCCAGTCGTCGGTGACGGTCCAGGTGGAGAGGTCATGCTTGGGCGGCCTGCCGGAGAATGGCCACGGATATCCCAACAGCGCCTCAAGCTGCTCGGATGCCGCGGGTGGCCTCACGCGCTGGGCGCGGGAGCGCGCGCCGCGATCAGACAGCATCGAGGCCGCGCCCGCTTCCGGGCCGCCATGCCACGGGGTTGGCTGCCCATCGGTCGATGTCGGAGTCCCGCCAGCCCGCGCCGTTGATGCTGATCTTGATCACGGGCGGGAACGTACCCTCGGCGATCTTGCGGTCGATGGTGGACCTTGAAAGACCCGTCCGGTCGCGGACGGTGTCTATGCGGATGATACGGTCTGGTTGGCGCATGGCCGCGATGCCTCCTGCTGACGGTTTGTAGGACTGCCAGGACAGGCAAAGGCAAGAATTTGTTGTTGCGCATTCGATAGTTAGCCGTCGTAGGGCTGTGGCGAAGAGGCGGCGGTAAATAGGACGGTTCTACAGCCCGAGACCCCGGCCCGGGCAAAGCCCGAACGTGAGGGTGAGGTCGCGGCCGACGCCCATCCCCCAATCGAACGTGATTTTACACGTTTGTTTTTATCGACCCCCGGAAAGACCCCCGTTCGCGCTATGGATAACGTCGTTGCAGCAGTGCAGGCACGGCTTTGGCCGAATTGCGCCAGGAACGGTCAATCAAGCACGGCCAGAAGCTCGCCGCTCAGCCACCCCATTCACGATTTCTACGAACGTCGAGTTTGCAGACGGACGGGCGTTGGGAGAATCGACCCTAACTGACTCAGCTCAGCCTTGAGAGACACGCCGTCTTCGCAGCGCGCAATGCCGGGTCCGCAACATGACTCACAGCTTTTCGGGCCATAATCTTGTACTTTACCGGGTCGGTCGGATCGCCTTCGTAAAAGGAAGCGCTGCAGACTGTTGCGGGCGAACGGGGTGGAGATTGCCCCGTCAAGTCGAGTACCGATAGAACGGCGGCTGGAGACCTTGGAAGGGCGTAGATCAGACTTTGACCAAGCTGCTCTGACGTGCCTGCATCTGTTCCAACCGAAAGAGCGGAAGCAAGCATAACCCATTTGGTAGCGCCAGAGCTGATTTCTGGCACGACGACTTTCTCCCAAGCACCCGATTTTACTAACTCATCGACGACGGTCTTGGCCCCATGTCGTTGGATGCCATCCTGCACAGATGAGGGTGTGATTGCGGCCGTGAGCATCGCTGACACAACACCGGCTTGAAACAGATTGACCATAGCCTGCTCCTCTATGACCCGTTGAATTCATAGCAGCCCAGGATCGACTTTCCACCCCGGTGCGGTCCACGCCGCTGTCCGCTTTCGGGCGAAAACCCATTCGCCAAAGTGCGTGCGGACCAATCGGTTGGTGTGCGGAGTTGGTTTTGGAGGCCGGCTTCTTTCCTGATAAGCTTGGGACGCAAGGGGGAAGCTTGGCGCGCTTCGAGTTGAGGCAGATGTTCAAGAAGCCCTCTGGACCCTGCCAGTCAGCCATACTTCATCACGCTTAACCGCCAGTTGAGTTGTGAAACGAAAGTCCAGGTCGGCGCTGACGTAGTATGAACCTCGGTGTTGAGCCCACCCGAGTCATCTCCCCAAAGCGAGAGCGATCGTCTGATTTCGGTGATCCTGCCGACGCGCGATCGACGGCGACTTCTGCAACGGGCGGTCAATCCCGTGCTGGCCCAACGCCACACAAACTTCGAGCTCTTGATTGTGAACGACGGAAGCGTCGACGACACGTCGACCTATCTCGAGAGCCTCGATGATCCTCGGGTGAAGGTGCTTAGGACCGCAGGAACCGGCGCCTCCACGGCCCGAAACTGCGGCCTCGACGCCGCGAAGGGGCCGATCATCACCCATCTCGACGATGACAATCTGATGGACGCCGTCGCCTGGGCGTTCATGCGCTGGCCGGAGACAGAGCTGCTTTACGGCGCGCGGGTGATTGAGGACGGCGCGGCGCGCGATGGGGTTCCGTCCGGCGCTATGCCTGCTCTGGAATGGATGGCCTTCGACCGCGCCCGGCTCGAGCAGTCCAATTATATCGACATGAATGTGATCGCCCACAGAGCGGGTCTTCCAGAAGCCAGGTTTGATCCCGCGCTGACGGCGAGCTGGATCACCTAGACCGTATCGGCCGGCCTTTCGCCCTTCGGGTCCATTCCTTCGACTTCGACCCCGAGGCGGTGAGACGGGTGATGGCCCATCCCAAATGTGTCGGCGTCTGGGCTTTCCCACACCAATGTCCTCACTTGCCCGGCGCGCACGCGCTGGTTCCGATTTTCACCACCCATGGACACATGCCCAAGCCAGCCCAAAGCCGCACCCGGGTCGCCTCGGTCTCGGCCGGTTTGCCAAAGAAGGATTGGCCGTTGCTTTTTGAGGCCATGGACCAGCTCGCCGACCTTGAGCGCACCCTCGTGCTCGCCCGGTCCAACGGTCTGGAGCACATCCCCGATGAGGTGGCCGCCGCCGCCGCCGCCCTGCGCCCTGCGCCTGAGGTCAGGATCAACCTTCCGCGCGCAGAGGTCTTCGATCTTTTGGCTCAAACCTCGGCCTTGATCTACACCGTGGCGCCGGGCCTGCCTTTGGGCATGCCCATGTCGGTCATCGAAGGCCTCTACGCCGGGGCCTGTGTCGTGACGCCCGACCGGCCGGAGATGGAGGCGCTTTGCGCAACGCGCTTTCGGCCCTATCGCACGGCTGCTGACATTGTCGCCCATGTCCGAGACATCGCCTCTGGCGGCCCCCTGATCGAGGAGGAGCGCCGGCGAAATCACGCCTACGCCCTTGATCGGTTTTGCGATCCCACGCTCGGCCGGAGATTTCACAGGGCGCTTTCAGACGCTGTGACCGGCTGGCGCGCCCGGTACTGACCTATTCTGCTCCGCAGATCGGATGGATAGGCGCGCCCTGGATCGCGCGACCGCTAGCGCGCCTTAGCCAGGAGCGGCGTCGCAGCCAAGTGTTCGGCCAGGAACCAGACCTGCATCTCGCCGGTGCGCACCACTTCTGAGATCAAAAGATCATTCGTGCCCTCGTCACCGGCGTCGCCGGCCTGCTCGGCCGCTTCACGCGCATAGGTCAGGATCTGCTCGTGCGCCTTCAAAAGGCGAGAAATTTGGGTCGGCACATCCTCACGACCCCGCGGCGGGCGCGCCACCCGGGTGGTCTCGGCGACGTCGTGCGCCATGGCGAGGGAGATGCCGCCAAGGGTCATGATCCGTTCCGCAATCGTGTCGACCAGGGCCGACTGTTCCTCATAGTGCTTGTCGAGCAAAAGGTGCAGGGAATAGAAGGTCGCGCCCGACACCTGCCAGTGGTGTTTCTTATACATATCGCGGATCGTCATCGTGTCGGCCAGCACTTGATTGAGCGAGGCGACGCTGGCGCTGCGGGCGTTGTCCTTTAGGCCGAGGGGCAGGTCCTTAAGGGTCCCGTAGGCTTGGATTTCATTGGCCGGAATGTCGTAGTCCGGCTGGGCCACGTCCACCTTCCCCTTGTTCTTCGCCATCCTGGATCTCCTTGTTGCGGGGCTGCGCCGATGCGCCGCGCCTCGCCGGCCAAACGAAGCGCTAAAGCCTAGGTTCCGGTTCGAGACAGACCCGGTCTCGGTCAGGGACTTAACACCATAGCGGATCTAGCCTGATCTAGTCGCACCAGCTTCGCGTTAAAGGGGCCCCAGTCATCCTGTTGGTCGATCGAAGACCAGATTGTCTCAATCTCCTCGTAGAGCAGCTCCTCAGGCTCTTCGCCGGCGAAATAGGCGTGTTCCAGGCGCTCGGGCCGATCCGGTTGATAGACCGCGAGGATGCGGCGGAGCTCGACAAACGCAGGCCCCTCGTAAAGACGACCCCGCGGGCCTTTGAGCGCGCGCGCCTCCGATGCTGCGCCGCCAAACCAGTCAAAGAATAAAGGCTCCCAACGCAGGGCGTGCGATCCCTCGGCGAGGGCGCGGAAGGCTGCGCCGGCCAAGGCGGTATCCTCTTCGGGAGAGCGGGGCAAAACCCCCAGCCTGGCGAGCATAGCCCCCCTTAACCCGGCTTGGTAGGCCGGCCCAAAACCGCTGAGGGCGTCCACAAGCGGCTGGTGATCCTCGACGAGCAGAGCCAGGCAGGCCGCGAGCTGTTGGAGATTCCAAAACACAGCCTCGGGCTGTCGGCCGAAGCTATAGAGGCCGCTCTCGTCGAAGTAGGCGGCGACGAAGTTGGGATCGTTATACGGCAAAAATCGGTAGGGGCCGTAGTCGAAACTTTCGCCGTTGATGTTCATATTGTCGGTGTTCAGGACCCCGTGCACGAAACCCGCGGCCATCCAGCGTGCGACCAGGTTGGCGCATAGGGCCGTCGCTCGGCGAAGCCAGGCGGCGACGCGGGCGGGTCCCGCATAAGCCAGAAGATCCGGCTGGTAGCTCTCGACGATGTGATCCAAGAGGCGGGCCATGGCGTCGCCGTCGCGGTGGAAGGCCAGACGTTGGAAGGTGCCGAAGCGCAGATGGCTGAACGAAAGGCGCGTCAGCACGGCTGAGCGGGTCGGCGAGGGCTCGTCCGATCGCATCAGCGCCTCGCCGGTCTCGACCAGGGACAAGGACTTAGACGTAGGCGCGCCGAGCGCCTCGAGCAGGGCCGTCGCCAACACCTCGCGCACGCCGCCCTTCAGCGTCAGCCTGCCGTCGCCCCCGCGTGACCAGGGCGTCTGACCCGATCCTTTGGCGCCGAGGTCGAGCAGGCGGCCGGCGTCGTCACGAAGTTGGGCGAACAGAAACCCCCGTCCGTCGCCAAGGTCCTGGTTATAAACCCTGAACTGATGGCCGTGATAACGCATCGCCAGGGGCTCAGCCAGGTTGTCAGGCAAGGGTTGGAAACGACCGAAATGCGCAACCCACTCAAGCTCGGTCAAACCGCCGAGCCCAATGCGCGCCGCCCAGCGATGGTTGCGATAGCGCAGGCGCGTCTCGGGGAAGACGGCGGGCCGAACCGGATCGGCGAAGCCTTCGCCAAGAGCGCTGTAGCGAGGGTCAGGGTGGTAGGCGGCGTCGACGGGCATGGCCTAGAGAGGTGCGGCGCCGCTCGAACCAGCGCAAGCGCAGAACGCCCTAAGCCCCGGCCTCTTTGGCGCCGGAGGCCCGATGAAAGAAGGCGCGCGTCCGCAGGAGCGCCAGGCGGGCCGCGTCGGCCTGATAGCCGCTCGGGGCGACAAAGGCGTGGCCGGCGTCGTAGAGATAGACCGGCGCATCGGGATGGCGGCTCCGGATGAGCTCCACATCGTCAGGCGCAATCAGGCTGTCGGCCTTTGCGAAGTGCAGCATGATGGGGCTGCGCGGCGTTTCTGAACCGTAGGCGACGATGTGGCCGCCATAGAAGGCGGAGGTCGCCGCTATGCCGTCGCAGCGGCAGGCGGCCACCCAGGCCGCCGTTCCGCCGAAGCAGAAGCCAAGGATGAAGACCGGCGGCTCAAGGGCGTTGATCACAGACTGAATGTCGAGACAGCAGGCGCCGCCCCAGCCGCTCGCCACGGCCGCCCGCTCGCGCTCGGGATAGAGCTCAGGGTCGGTGTCGGCGGCGGGAAAGCCGCCGTGCGGGTCGTAGCGGTCGAGGAGGGAGGGGACGATCACCTCATAGCCTTCGTCTGCGAAGGCGCCGGCTAGGCTGAGGATGTGCGGGGTGACGCCCCAAATCGCGTGGCAGATGATGAGGCCGCCGCGCCGCGCCTCCCGCGGCGGCTCACGCCAGGCGGCGAGCTCAAAGCCGTCATGGGCGGTTAGGGTGATCCTCGGCACGGGTGGTCCGGCCTAGCTTGCCCCGTGGCGCTCGAACCAGTCCAGCGAGCGCTGGCGGGCCAGCTCCGCATCGGCGGGATCCTGGGCTTCGACGCCATCGTTGTTGAAGCCGTGCCCGGAGCCCTCGTAAATATAAACCGGAACGCCCGGGTGGCGCTCTGCGATCTTAGCCTTGATATCGTCGGCGGGGATGTGGCCGTCTTTACGGCCGAAGTGGCAGATCACCGGCGTCTTCAGGTTTATCTCCAAATCCGAACCGATCCGCCCGCCATAATAGCTCGAGCCCGCGGCGAGGCCCTCGACATCCGCGGCCGCGCGCCAGACGATCCATCCGCCATAGCAATAGCCGACGATGAACACCGGGCCCTTATCCTTCAGCGCGTCGACGCAGGCCTGGACATCGGACATCGGCTGTTCGACCCCGGCGGCCATGGCGTACTTGAAGCCCTGCTGCATACCCTCAGGATCATGCCCGGCGGTAAACCCCCGCTCCTGGCGGTCGTAGAGGCTCGGCGCTATGGCCTCAAACCCCTTGGCGGCCCAGCGCGCCACATCCTCATGGACGTATTTGTCGAGGCCGAAGATTTCTTGAATCACGACAATGCCGCCGCGACGCGGACCTTGAGCGGGCGCGTGAAGGGCGTCGAACGCGAAGCCGTCGATCGCGGAGGTGAGGGTGATGGTCTCGGCCATGGGAGATCTCCAGTGTGCGGCGGTCCTGGACCGCTGGTTTTGCAGAGTGATGTCAGGCGGGCGCGGCGAGGCTCAGGATGGGTCCGATCTCCTCGTGGATGACCAGGTCGGCGACGGGATCAAGGGGGGTCGGCTCGCGATTGACGATGACCAGCCCAGCCCCGTTGCGCTTGGCCATCAGCGGGAAGTCGGCCGCCGGCCGCACCACCAGCGACGAGCCAAGCACGAGGAAGAGATCGCAGGCGAGGGTCTCCGCTTCGGCGCGCGCCATTGCCGCTGCGGGCATGGACTGGCCGAAACTGATGGTCGCGGTCTTAAGAAGGCCCGGGCAGAGCCGACACATGGGGATGGCTCCGCGCTCGACGAAGTCCGGCTCCAGGGCGTCGAGCTCATAGCGTGCGCCGCAGTCCAGGCATTTGGCGTAACTGGCGTTGCCATGCAGTTCGATGACCTTGGCCTCAGGCACGCCGGAATCCTGATGAAGGTTGTCCACGTTCTGTGTGATCACCGCGCTGGCCTTGCCCTGCTCGATAAGCCGCGCCACCGCGAAATGTCCGGCGTTGGGCGCCGCCCCGGTCCACCCGGCCGACCGATTGAACACCCGAGTCCAGGCTTCGCGGCGCAGGGCTTGGGAGCGGACAAAGTCCTGGAAGTAGATGGGCTTCATCGTCGACCATACCCCGCCTGGCGAGCGAAAATCCGGGATGCCGCTCTCGGTCGATATGCCGGCGCCGGTGAACACTGCGACCCTCTTTGCGCGGTTAAGCCAGAGCTTCAGCTCGCCAGCCAGGCCGGGCCTAGCCATTGAATAGGAAGTGTAGGACATCGCCATCCTTCACCAGATAGGTCTTGCCCTCGGCGCGGAGCTTGCCCGCGTCGCGGGCGCCGCTCTCCCCGTTCAAGCGGACATAGTCCTCATAGGCGATCGTTTCGGCGCGAATGAAGCCCTTTTCGAAGTCGGAATGGATCACCCCGGCCGCTTGGGGTGCTGTGGCGCCGACGGGGATGGTCCAGGCGCGGGTTTCCTTGGGCCCGGCGGTGAAGTAGGTCTGCAGGCCGAGGAGGCTGTAGGCCTCGCGGATCAGTTTGTTCAAACCAGGTTCTTTCAGGTCGAGGGTCTCGAGAAACTCGGCCCGCTCGGCTGGATCAAGCAGGGCGATTTCCGCCTCGATCTTGGCGGAAATCACAACGGCCTTGGCGTCATCCGCCGCCGCGCGCTCCGATACCCGTTCAGACCATGAATTGCCGGTCGCCGCCGAACCCTCGTCGACGTTGCAGACATAGAGGGTGGGAAGCGCGGTCAGGAGCTGCAGCATCCACCAGGCTTTTTCGTCCTCCTTCGCCACCTTGGCGTGGGCCAGGCGCGCCGGACGGCCTTGGCGCAGCTCATTGAGCGCCAGCTGGATCAGCTCCACCGTCTTGCCCGCCTCCTTGTCGCCGCCGGTCTTCGCTTTTTTCTCGAGGGCGGGCAGGCGTTTTTCCAGGCTCTCGAGATCCGCAAGCATGAGCTCCATCTCGATGATCTCAAGATCGGCGATCGGATCGACGCGGCCTTCGACGTGGGTCACGTTGGTGTCCTCGAAACAGCGCGCGACGAAGGCCACCGCGTCGCAGTCGCGAATATTGGCGAGGAACTGGTTGCCGAGGCCCTCGCCCTTGGAGGCTCCCCGCACGAGACCAGCGACGTCGACAAAGTTTATCCTGGCGGGGATAATCTCCTTGGAGCCTGCGATCGCAGCCAGTCTATCGAGGCGCGGTTCGGGAACGGCGACGTCGCCGACATTCGGTTCAATAGTGCAGAACGGATAGTTGGCGGCCTGGGCCGCGGCGGTTTCGGTCAGGGCGTTGAACAGGGTGGACTTGCCCACGTTAGGCAGGCCGACGATCGCGACTTTCAGGGCCATCAAGGTCTCGGGATGAAGTTCACGCGGCCCTATAGCCTTAGATCAGCCCCGCGACGAGCCCAGGTCGAACAGTCCAGGGCGAAGCGCCCAGGTCGGATCCGCCCCCGCCCTCGTAGCCGGCGCGGCCGTAACACATAGTGTTGCTGAAGAGCACCAGGTTGAGTTTAGCCGCGCCCGGCGGCAACGGCAGGCTTCAAACCTCGTTCGGACGGCATACCTGCCGCCCCCGCGTCCGAGGATCCTAGCGGTGCGGCCCCCTCTGGAGTTCTGCTATGACCGCGCCGCCGCTGATTTCCCGCCTGTTCATCTATACCGCGGTCGCCGCTGTGATTGCAGGCGCGGCCATGCCCCATCGCGCCGCCGCGGCCTCATTCTACCTTCAGGACCAGTCGGTAAAGGGCCTTGGGCGCGCCTATTCGGGGGAGGTTGCAGACCAGGGCGCTGAGAGCTTGTGGTGGAACCCCGCAGCGATCGCCGGCAGTCCAAACGAAATCTACATCGGCGAGAATTCAATCCTGACCAGCGCCAGCGTGCTCGATCGCGGATCGAGCATCACCTACCCGGGCGGAGCCTCGTTTTCAAACGGGGGCGACCCGCACGCCTTCAATCCGGTCGAGTTTGGCGTCGTGCCGAACGGGGCTGCGTCCTACCGTCTGAACGACCGGTTCGCCGTCGGATTGTCCACTGCCGCGCCCTATGACTTCACCTCGACCTATAGCTCGAACGCCTTCGCCCGCTACAACAGCTTGAAGTCGCGCCTGACCACGATCGATATCGCCGCGACCGGCGCGATGCGGGCGACAGACTGGCTGGACCTTGGCGTATCGGTCAATACGGAATACACCTCCGCCAACCTTGGCAACGCCCTGCCGAATCTCTCGCCCCTCTTGCCAGACGGGCAGCAGACGCTGCGCGGGGACGGTTGGAACGTCGGCTATACAGTCGGCGCGGAGGCTCACTTCGGCCCATGGGCGTTCGGCGCCAGCTACAAGTCGGCAATGGACCATGATCTCAGCGGAACCGCGACCGTATCGGGCCTATTGGGACCTCTGGCGTCAGGCGACGTGTCGGCCGGCGCCCACGCCCATTTCACCACGCCGTGGATCGCGACCCTGGGCGCCCGCTACCACCTGACGTCCAAACTGACCCTTGACCTTCAGGCGGAGCGGTTCGGCTGGAGCGAATTTAGCGACATCGACTACTCAGTGAGCGGGGTCGCGACTGCAATTCCGGAACACTATCGTGACACCACCTCGGGCGCGGTCGGCCTCGAGTACGCCGTGAACCGCAGCTTTACCCTCAGAACCGGCGTCGGCTATGACCAGAGCCCATTGAACCCGATCTACCGGGACACCCGCGTCCCCGACAGCGACCGGATGCTGTACACCCTCGGCGCGTCAATGCGGGTGTCGCCCCGGATGACGGTTGACGCCTCCGGCGCCTATGTGGCGTTCCGGGGATCGTCTGTGAACACGACCACAGCGGTTTATGCGGGGACCCTGGCGCAGACGAGCGTCAACGAACTCGCCGGCATCGGCGGCAACGCCAAGATCCTGTCGCTGGGCATGCGCTACGCCTTCTGATCTATTGATTGCGGGCGCCAAACCGCTGACGGGTCCCAGGGAGGGGCCATGTTGGCCGACGCTTTCGCGGCCTGGGTCGCCGCGTCCATAACGCCAGACTGCGCGCCAAGGTCTGATCGATCACGCGTCTTTCTGCGCTGCGGCCCTGGGGTCGAGCTTCTCAGCGGGCGCAAGGCGCATGACCTCCGCCTGATATTTCTCGTCCTCGCCGGAGGCGAGCAGCGGCAGGGCCTCGGCGCATGCTTGGCACAAGGCTGCGACCCAATCTTGCTCCACCTTGTGGAAATCAGAAAGGACGTGGCCCATCACCCGATCCTTATGGCCGGGGTGGCCGACGCCCATGCGCGCCCGGCGAAAATGCGGACCGATCTGAGCCACGACCGAGCGGATGCCATTGTTGCCGGCCGCGCCGCCGCCGTGCTTCAGTCTGAACCGTCCAGGGGCAAGATCGATCTCATCGTAGAAGACCACGACGTCAGACGGGTCGCCCTTGAAGAAGTTCAACGCCTCGCTCACGGCATGGCCGGTATTGTTGTAAAAGGTCTGCGGTCTCAAAATCAGGGCGCGGACATCCCCCTCTTTGCCGGGTATTTTCCCCTCGCGCGCAAGGCTCTGAAACCGCTTTCGATCCGGTCCGAACGCCCAGCGCTCGGCGATCGTCTCAACGGCCCGAAAGCCGAGATTGTGCCGGTTCCCGAAAAACTTCGGCTCAGGATTCCCTAAGCCCGCCAGGATCAGCATGTCGTCCGGCCCTTCCCTGCGGAAGGTCAGCCCTCGTCTGACTTGGCTTGCGCCGCGTCGGCTTCGATCGCGGCTTCCTCGGCCACGGCCTCGGACTCGGCGTGCTGTTCGAGGGACATCTCCGCATCCGCCGCCGCGTCTTCCGACGCCTGGGCCGAGGTTCCGACCACGGTGGCCACCACCACCGTCCCGTCAGCGGTCGCGCGCACGCCCGCCGGGAGTTTGAGATCAGACACGTGTACGGTGTCGCCGATATTGAGGCCTCTAAGATCGACCACGATCTCCTCAGGGATATGATCAGCGGCGACCAGGACTTCCAGTTCATGGAAGGCGACGTTCAGCGTGCCGCCGCGCTTGATCCCAGGGCAGATCTCTTGGTTCTTGAAGTGCACTTGAACCGAGATCTTTACGTCCTGGTGCGCGTCGACACGATAGAGGTCGAAATGGAGCGGAACATCGGTGACCGGATGGAACTGCACATCCTTGGCGATCACTGGCTGGGTCTCGTCGCCGTATTTGAGCGTGACGAGGTGGCCGAGCAGCTTTCCGGTGTAAAGCGACTTGCGGAACGCGTTGAGGTTTACCGCAATCGGCACAGGACCTTGGGCGCCGCCGTAGAGAACGCCGGGAACCTTGCCTTCACGGCGCGCCGCACGGGCGCCGCCCGTGCCGGTGTGTTCGCGGACTTCGACATTCAGGACGATCTCGGCCATATCAGCGCCTTACCAAACGAAACCGCCGCGCCCGACGGCCCTGTCTCAGGGCCGCGACGCGGCGAGCATGAGGGGTTGATCCGCCCGCGGGTGAGGGGGCGAAAAACGAAGGCGGGTCCTTACACGCTTACGGTCGCCCGTGCAATGCCAGGACGACGGCCTAGCGCCGTGCGCCGCCTGCCGCGGCCGCCGACGGCGGGCTCTGAACCGCGGTCGGCGGCAGCGGCGTCTGCACCGGTTGGGGCTGGCCGGCCGCCTTGCTGATGCACTGTCCGGTATCGATCAAGACGTGCTGGCCGAGGCAGAAAATGTCCTCATACCAGGGCTTGGCCACCGCCAGGCACTGGTAGAGGTTGAGCTTGGACATGGTGAGGCAAAAGCCGCCCTTGCTGTCATCGAGCAGGGGCTCCAGGGCGGCGTCGTTGTCGTCTCCCCCTTCGCCGAGGGCTGCGATCGCGGCGACGGCGAGGCCGCGGGTGACGACCTGGGTGTAGGGCGGGGCGGAGGCCGCCGCGTCGGTGGCGACCTGGAGCTCGATGGTCTTCGCGTCAGAGCCGGTGACGGCCTTTTTGAGCTGATCAAGATCAGCCGTCTCGCTGGTCATCGGCGCAGCGGAGAGCGCCTTGGCTTGAGCCAGCCGACCCGCCGGATCGGTGATCGGGGTCTTGGACCAGGCCTGGTGCTGAACGTCATAAGCAGACTTCTTGACGCGCTCTCCAGCCCCGCGGACCTTGGCGCCTTCCGCATTCAGGCTGGCGATGATGAGACCGGCCGCCGCGTGTGCGCCGGGCAGGGCCGTCGCATAGTAGGGATCTGATGCGATTCTCTGCGCCAGGGCCTTACGCTGCACCGGGTCGACGGCGTAGGTGCGCACGCCTGCGACAAAGCCTGGCTCTTGTAGGGCGACGACGGCGGCGTAGGCGATCTCGCCGCGTGACAGCGCCTCTACCTCGTAGCTTTCGCCGAGGGTGAGGGACTGCTCGATCGCTGGACCGTTGGCGAAGCCAGCGGAGATTGAGGCCGCATGCTTCATATAGGTGCGAAACGCCCCCGCGCGCTCGACCACCTGGCTGGACAGGGCCACGGGGGGCGGCGCAACCGCCGCGGCGGGGATGGGAGCGGGCGGTAGGGGCGCGGGCTTCTCTTCCGGCGCGCACGCGGCGAGGGCGGCGCACAGGAGGCCCGACGCAACCAAGGGGCGCAGCGAAGCCGGCCGGATCCAAACACGCATCATGACAGTACGACCCCAGTCGTCGGAGAAGGCGAAGTTGTCGACAACACAGGTTAATGTGTGCTGACGATCCACTAATCTCGCCCGATGCAGGCGCTCTATGGCCTCAATGAGTCCCGCAGCGGTCAGTCGAACAGCTTAGAGACGGACTCTTCGTTGGCGATACGGCGGATCGCCTCACCGATCAAAGGCGCGACGGTGACGTGGCGGACCTTGGCGCAGGCGCTCACCAATTCGGAAGGTTCGATCGTGTCTGTGACGACGAGCTCGTCGAGCACGCTCTGTGAGATCCGCTCGCAGGCGGCCCCGGAAAGGACGCCATGACTGACATAGGCGCAGACGCTCTCCGCGCCCTGATCGGCGAGGGCCTTGGCCGCGTTGCAAAGCGTGCCGGCGGAATCGACGATGTCGTCGAACAGGATGCAGCGCCGGCCCGCGACGTCGCCGATGATGTTCATGACCTCGCTCTTGCCGGGCGCTGAGCGGCGCTTATCGACAATCGCGAGGTCGGCGGTCAGGCGGTCAGCGAGGGCGCGGGCGCGCACCACCCCGCCCACGTCCGGCGACACGATCATCAGTTTGTCTGAGCGATGGTGGGACCTGATGTCCTGGGCCATCACCGGGATGGCCAAAAGGTTGTCGGTCGGAATGTCGAAGAAACCCTGGATCTGGCCAGCATGCAGATCCAGGGTCAGGACCCGATCCGCTCCGGCCCGGGTGACCAGATTGGCGACGAGCTTGGCCGAGATCGGGGTGCGGCCGCCGGTCTTGCGATCCTGCCGGGCGTAGCCGAAGTAGGGCATCACCGCAGTGATCCGTTTGGCTGACGCTCTTTGCAGGGCGTCGCAACAGATCAAAAGCTCCATCAGATTGTCATTGGCCGGATACGAGGTCGACTGGATCACAAACACGTCCTCGCCGCGAACGTTCTCCTCGATCACCACAAAGACCTCGTTATCGGCGAAGCGGCGAACCTGGGCCTTGGTCAGCGGCACGTCGAGGTGATCGCCGATGGCGGTGGCGAGCATCCGGTTGGAGTTGCCGGCGAGCAGCTTCATCGGAGGCGTCCTGAAGGGCGTTCGGAGGGGTCGCGCAGGCTTCTAGGTTCCCGCAGGCGTCGCGGCAAGCCTGTCAGCGCTGATCTCCGCGTCCAGCCGCGCCCTCGGAACGACCCTGCGGGGTCGCGATCAACCCGGAGGCCCGCTCTTATCCCCAGGGTTTCAGCCCCCACATCGTGTCCAGCGCGCAACCCCCAGGGTCTATCGTGCTCGGGCAAAGAGCTGCGCTTGACCGGGCTGCGGCCGGGGGCGCAAATCGCAAGGCATGGGGACGCGCAGCACGATCGGATTTTGGGGCCGGGTGATGAGGGAGCTCAGCTTCCTCGGCGCCTTGAGACGTACGCTCAAGCGGTTGAAGGGAATCGAGGGCGCAAGCCGCAACCTCGTCTGCGACGACCTGGAAGCGGCGGTCGACAGGTTCGCACAAAGGCCCGCGATCGAGTTCGAGGGCAAGTCCCTCACCTACGCCCAGCTCGACGCCATGGCCAACCGCTACGCCCACTGGGCCACCGGCCGCGGCATCAAGCGCGGGGACACGGTCGCCCTGTTTATGCCGAACCGGCTTGAGTACATCCCCGCCTGGTACGGCCTGTCCAAGGTCGGGGTGGCGACGGCGCTGATCAACAACAGTTTGACCGGAGCGGCCCTCGCGCACTGCCTCAAGATCTCGGGCGCCGCCCACCTGATCGCCGATAATGAGACGGCCGCAGAATTTGAAGCGGTCCGCGGGAACCTCGGTCGCTCGATGATGGAGTGGATCGTCGGCGGCGCCTCATCCAAGGCGGACCGCGATCTTGATCGGACCTTAAAGGGGGTGTCGTCGCTGCGTCCGACCCGCGAGACGGCCCGCTATGGCGTCACCGCCAAAGACACGGTGCTTTATATCTACACCTCTGGCACGACGGGCATGCCCAAGGCGGCGCGGATCCCTCACACGCGGGCGCAGACCTATATGCGCGGTTTCGCCGCGGCTACGGAGGCTCGGCCGTCGGACAAGATCTACATTCCACTTCCGCTCTATCACGCCACAGGCGGCCTTTGCGCCGTGGGCGCGGCGCTGCTCAACGGCGGGCAGATCGTCCTGAAGCGCAGGTTCTCAGCCCGTCAGTTCTGGGACGACATCAACCGTCACGGCTGCACCATGTTCGTTTATATCGGCGAGCTCTGCCGCTATCTGGTCAACCAGCCGGAACGCGACGGTGAGCGCACGCCCTTGCGGCTCATCTTCGGCAATGGCCTGCGACCCGATGTCTGGGACAAGATGATCGGGCGGTTTCGGATCGCAAAGGTGCTCGAGTTCTATGGCTCGACCGAGGGCAATGTTTCGCTCATGAACCTCGATGGCAAGCTCGGCGCCGTCGGGCGCATTCCCAAGTTCCTCGCCAAGCGGTTCAACGTGCGGCTGGTCCGGTTCGATGTCGAAACCGAGTCTCCGATCCGCAGCGCTCAGGGCTTATGCATCCCCTGCGCCATCGGCGAGGTCGGGGAGGCGCTCGGCGAAATTCGCTCGGATGATCCGCGCGCCAACTTCACTGGCTACGCCGACAAGGCCGCGACGGAGCAGAAGATCCTGCGCGACGTGTTTGTTCGCGGCGACGCCTGGTTCCGGACCGGCGATCTGATGCGCCAGGACGGCGAGGGCTATTTCTACTTCATCGATCGGGTGGGCGACACCTTCCGCTGGAAGGGTGAGAATGTCTCCACCAGTGAAGTCGCCGAGGTCCTCGCTGAGGTTGCGGGGGTGACGGAGGTCAACGTCTACGGGGTCGCGGTGCCCGGTGCGGAGGGACGGGCGGGGATGGCGGGGATCGTCGCCGGCGACGGCTTCGACCTCAAGGCGCTTGGGCGCCATGTGGCGAGCAGCCTGCCTGCTTATGCGCGCCCTGTCTTTGTTCGTCTGAAGCGTGAGATCCAGACCACGGGCACGTTCAAGTACCGCAAGCTCGATCTGGTCCAGCAAGGGTTCGACCCCGCCCGGGTGGATGGCGAGCCCCTTTACATCCGCAATGCCGAGGATGGCTATGACCCTTTGACGCCCGAGCTCTACGCCTCGATCATGGCCGAAGACTTCCGGTTCTGACCCGAAGGGTCAACACACGCCGCCAAGACACCAGGCGATAACCGCCTTCTGGGCGTGGATGCGGTTTTCAGCTTCCTCCCAGACGACTGACTGCGGTCCGTCCATCACAGCGTCGGTCACTTCCTCGCCGCGGTGGGCGGGCAGGCAGTGGAGAAACACGGCATCCTCGGCGGCGAGCTGCATCATTGCGCCGTCCACCTGATAGGGCTCGAAGGCTGAAATCCGCTCATCATGGTCGGTGTCGCCCATAGACACCCAGGTGTCGGTGAACACCGCATCGGCGCCCGCGACGGCGGCGCGCGGGTCGTGGCCGAGCTCCACCTTGCCGAGATTTCCGGCGCGCGCGAGGTCGAGCAGATGGGGATGATAGGCCGCGGGCGTGGCGACGCGCAGGGTGAAGCCGAGCTTGCCGGCGGCGTGGATCAGGCTGGCGCAGACATTGTTTCCATCGCCGACCCAGGCCATGGTCTTTCCTTCCACCGGGCCCTTGCGGGCTTCGAAGGTCAAAAGGTCAGCGAGGATCTGGCACGGATGGCCGCGGTCGGTGAGGCCGTTGATCACCGGCACGCTGGCGGCGTGCGCGAACCGCTCCACATCCTCGTGCCGGTTGGCGCGGATCATCACAAGGTCGACCATGCGGGACAGTACCCTGGCGGTGTCCTCCACAGGCTCCCCGCGGCCGAGCTGCATGTCCTGGGCGTTGGCGATGACACTCGCGCCGCCGAGCTGACGGATCGCCGCATCGAAGGAAAAGCGCGTGCGGGTGGAGTTTTTTTCGAAGATCATCGCCAGAGTGCGGCCATCGGCCGGCGCGTCCGCGTCGACTTTGCCAGTGGGCCAGCCCGCGCGCGCGGCCTTGCGCCGCGCCGCTTCGTTGAGCAGGGCGCGTAAGGTGGCTCCGTCGAGCCTCCAAAGGTCGAGAAAGTGCCGAAGATCCGTCATCCCGCTCAGGCCGCCGCCCCGGCGGTCTCCATGGCGGCGCGCGTGCAGATCCGGTCGAGTTTTTCCACGACGGCTGAGATGTCCATCCGGGTGATGATGAGCGGCGGCAGCAGCCGAACGCAATTGTCGCCGCCGCCGGCGATCAGAAGTTTCTCCTCGCGCGCCCACTGCATGAATAGCCGATTGTTGGGCTTCAGCTTGAGGCCGACGAGGAGGCCCTTGCCCCGGATATCTTCGATGACATCCGGATGGCGCGCCTTCAGGCCCTCGAGCTGTTGCGTGAGATATCCCGCAACGTCGCGGACATGGTCGAGCATGGCGTCCGTCGCGATCTCGCCGATGGCCGCGCGGGCCACAGCCATGGCCAGGGGATTTCCGCCATAGGTCGATCCGTGGGCGCCGGTGGTCATGCCTTTGGCCGCCGATGCAGTGGCGAGGCAGGCGCCGACGGGAAATCCGCCGCCGAGCGCTTTGGCGAGGGTCATGATATCGGGCGCGTACGCGTCTCCTGCCCACTCATAGGCGAACAGTTTACCGGTACGCCCGAGCCCGCACTGGATCTCGTCGTAGATCAAAAGGATGCCCTGCTCGTCGCAGAGCGTACGAAGGTTCCTCAGCCATTCGGTTGAAAGGGCGCGCGCGCCGCCTTCGCCCTGAACCGGCTCGATCAGGATGGCCGCGGCGGTCGGGCTGGCCGCGGCCTGCTTCACCGCCTCGAAGTCGCCCCAGGGCAGGTGGACATACCCCGGCAATTCCGGACCGAACCCGGAGACATAGGTTTTATTGCCTGCGGCGTTGACCGCGGCGTAGGTCCGGCCATGGAAGGCCCCCTCGAACCCGATGATATCGATCCGCTCGGGCTGACCATTGGAGGAATGGTATTTACGCGCCGTCTTCAGGGCGCACTCGATCGCTTCGGTCCCGGAATTGGTGAAGAAGCAGACGTCCGCGAAACTGAGCTCGCACAGGCGCGCCGCGAGCGCTTCCTGGTCGGGGATGCGGAAGATATTGGACACATGCCAAAGCTTCTCGCCCTGGGCCTCCAAGGCCTTGATCAGGGTGGGGTGGGCGTGACCGAGGGCGTTCACGGCGATGCCGGCCATGCAGTCGAGGTAGGCGTCGCCATCCTCGGTGAAGAGATGAACGCCCAGGCCTCGCTCGAACGCCAACGGGGCGCGGCTATAGACGCCCATCAAGTGGTCGGCGGGGACAAGGACCTCTTGAGATCCGGCTTCAGGAGCCGCCATCTGCAGCCCTCCAAACGCGAAACGCCCCGGCTGCCCCGACTGGGGGTCAGGTCGGGTCCGGAGCGGAAGCGGCGCTTTTGATGGAAAGGTCGCCGAACGTCAATGGCGTGATCGCGGGTCGATCAGGTCTTCAGCCGCCAGCCCGTTGCAAATAGCCGCCAGTTCACGACCGCCAAAATCAGGCCGAGGGCGGCGGAGACCGCCACGCCGATCGCCACATTCCCGGCGGAGCTCCCGAGAAACCCATAACGGAAGCCGTCGATCAGGTAGAACAACGGATTGTAATGGCTGATCGAGCGGAACGGCTCGGGCAGGCGGTCGACCGAATAAAACGTGCCGGAAAGGAAGGTGAGCGGCATGACCACAAAGTTGGTCACCGACGCCAGATGATCGAACTTCTCAGCCCAGATGCCGGCCAGCATGCCCACCAGTCCCAGCACTACTGAACCCATCACACCAAAGTAAAGCACCGCCCAAAGGTGGCTGAAGTGATAGTGGGAGAAGGGCCAGACGGCGACGGCGGTGACGAAGCCGACCAGCAGGCCGCGGGTCGCGGCGCCGAGCCCGAACCCGGCGGTCAGCTCGAACGCCGATAGGGGCGGGGTGAGAAAGTCGGGCGCGGTGCCCATGATCTTCGCCTGCAGCAGCGAAGACGATGCGTTGGCGAAGGCGTTGTTCAGGATCGACATCATGATGAGCCCGGGCCCGACGAACTCGCCAAAACTCGCCGCCGCGGTCGGCCGAGCGCCGCGCATGGCCACCACGAACACCATCATATAGAGAAGGGTGGTGACGACGGGGGCGAACACCGTCTGCATGCCCACCTTCCAGAAGCGGCGCACCTCCTTCAGATAGAGGGTCTTAAGACCTTCCCAGTTCACGCCGCTGTATCGCTTAGGCTCGTGCAAAGCGGAGGCGCGGAGGCTGGAGCCAGGCCTGGCGTCGTCGGGGGCGTCGAGGGCGAGAGTCATGCCCTTGATGTGCAATGCGCACGCCCGACGCGCAAGCTTGCCCTTTGACGCGGCGCCCCTGCCCTGCGGCGATTCAACATATAGCAGACTGTGGAGAAGTTCATGGCGCCTATTGTGGGTTCTGGCCTTTTGGATACTCTATCTAGCGGTGCTGACGGGCTGTGGGGCTGCTCGGCACAAGATATTGAGCAGCCAGGCGCAGGATCATGGAGGCAGCGATGGGTTGGACGGATGAGCGGGTCTCGACGCTCAAGAAGCTCTGGCTGGAAGGTCTGAGCGCGAGCCAGATCGCTAAACAGTTGGGCGGGGTGACCCGCAATGCGGTGATCGGCAAGGTGCACCGCCTTGGACTTTCGGGTCGGGCGGCGCCGTCGCAACCGACACGCCCTGCGTTCAAGCCGCAGCGGGTGGCTCGCCCCGCCATTTCGGCGCCGCAACCGATCCGGCGCGCTGTCGCCGTGGCCCCCCAGCCCCCCGAGCCGGTGGTGCGCAGGGTGGAGGAGCCCGGTTCGGCGACGGTGCTGACCCTTGGGGCTCACATGTGCAAATGGCCGATCGGAGATCCCTCAACGGAGGGCTTCAGCTTCTGCGGCCGGCGTACCGGCGAAGACGGCCCCTACTGCAACGAGCACGCGCGGGTCGCCTATCAGCCTGCAGTGAAGAAGTCGGGTCGAGGGGGCGCGTCAGATCTCGCCCGGTCCCTCCGGCGCTATATCTAGACCTAGAGCGGGTTGGGCTCTGACCCCCTGGCTTTGCGCGGTCGCGCTTCGTCGGGCGTGCTGAGCGCCGAGGGCACGACCGGGCCGCCCCGCGCTTCGGCGACGAGTTCGGCCGTTCGGGTCTCCACGGCCGCCTCAAGGCGCTCCATGAACGCGTCCTTGTCGGGTCCGGCCAGGATGGGATCCAGAAACTCCAGGACGGCGGTTCCAGGCGTTTTGGTCCAGGCCTCTTGGGGCCAGAACAGGGCGAGGTTCGAAGCGACCGGCGCCACGGGCATCGCGAAATCACGGGCCATATAGTAGACGCCGGTGCGATAGCGGAAGTGCTCGCCCACGGGCGCGAGGCCCCCCTCCGGATAGATCAGGATGCGCCGGCCCGCAGCATGGGCTTGTGCGGCGCTATGGGTCAGCGCCTTGCGGGCTTCGGGGCCGCCGCAGTTGTCAACGACAATGGCGCCGAGCTTTTTCAGCACGGTCTTGAACAAGGGAAATCGCTCGAGGTGATCGCCCGTGACGAAGGCGAGATCGTCAAATTGGGCGTAAGCGCAGAAGCCGTCCCCATACGAGGCGTGTTTGGGCGCCAGGATAAAACCGCCCTCGGGCAGACGCTCCCGGCCGCGGACTTCAAGCTTTATGCCGGCGATGACGCGCATGGCCCAGATCATGGCGCCGACGTAGCGTTTGATCACCCGCCTTACGGCGTCGCTCCCGGGCCGAAGCGCCGCCGCCGCCGCCCAGAGCGTGTAGAAGATCGAGATCGCCCAAAAGGCGAGATTGAAGCAAAGGCTGCGCATAGAGCCTCCCATGAGGGTTGGGGTTTGATCAGCCTAGTGAAAGTCCCGTGACCTAGGGATTAAGCGCGCATTGCGCGGATGGCGATGGCGGGGGGTGGGCGCAGGCAGCTCGCCGTTGTGGGGCGAGGCGTTGCGGGGACCCTCGCTCGGCCGATGAAGCGCCGGTAGGGTCGTGTCTGACAGGAGGTCAAGATCAGAGGTGCGATCCTCGATAGAGTCGGCGATCAGGTGGATGACCCCGCCCTCCTGCGCGTCCTCCGCGCGCTCCACCCGACCACGGATCAACACAAGACGCGCGCCCATGACCACCGGGCGGTACTGCTGGAACACCTTGGGCCAGACCACGATGTTAGCGACGCCGGTTTCATCCTCCACGGTCAGGAACACCACGCCTTTGGCCGTCCCGGGTTGCTGGCGCACCAGCACCACTCCGCCAATGGCCGTGCGCCGGCCCTCTTTGACCCGTTCCAGCTCCGTCGCCCGGATGGCGCCCATAAGCGTCAGCCGTTCGCGCAGGAATTTCACCGGATGGCCTTTTAGGGACAGGCGGATCGTCTCGTAGTCGGCCACCACCTCTTCTGACGGCTGGAGCACAGGCAGCCGATCCGCGCCTTCGGCCCCATCCCCTTCATCCAGCCCGGCATAGGCGAACAAGGGCGCGGGCGCGCTTGTGCGGCCGGTGCGCGGCAGGCCCTTGGCCGCCCACAGGGCCGGGCGGCGCGTAAGGTCGAACGCGGCGAAGGCGTCCGCCGCCGCCAGGCTGTCGAGGGCTGCGGCTGGCAGTCTGGCCCGTGCGCGAAGGTCGTCCAAGCTCATGAACGGACCGTCCGTGTCCCGCGCCTGCACGATGGCTTCGCCCCAGGCCTTGCGAAAACCGTCGATACGCCCAAAGCCGAGGCGGACGGCGCACGCCTGTTCGCCAAAGCGCGGCTCTCCAGAGCGTTTCTCTAAGGTGCAGTCCACCGCGCTGGCGTTCACATCCGGATGGAGCACCTCCACATCATGAGCGCGGGCGTCGCGCACGATTTGGGCCGGCGAATAAAACCCCATCGGCTGGCTGTTAAGCAGCGCCGCGCAGAACGCCGCCGGATAGAAGCATTTGATCCAGGACGAAACATAAACGAGGTGCGCGAAAGCCGCTGCGTGGCTTTCGGGAAAGCCGTATTCGCCAAAGCCCTTGATCTGGTTGAAACATCCGTTGGCGAACTCCGGCGGGTAGCCGCGCTCGATCATCCGTCCGACCATCTTCTTCTCGAACGTGCCGATGGTGCCGACATTGCGGAAAGTGGCCATGGCCCGGCGCAGCTTGTTGGCTTCGTCGCCGCTGAATTTGGCGGCGACCATGGCGATGCGCATGGCCTGTTCCTGAAACAGGGGCACGCCCAGGGTTTTTTTCAGCACCGGCTCGAGTTCATCAGGGGGGCCTTCCTGTGGAGCTGGGCTGGGGAAATGGACCTTGAACGGCCGGTTGTCCGCTTCCGCCTCGCGCCTCTCGCGCCGCTTCCTGAGATAAGGATGCACCATGCCGCCCTGGATCGGACCTGGACGTACAATCGCCACCTCGACCACGAGATCGTAGAAGACCCGAGGCAGAAGGCGTGGCAGCATGGACATCTGCGCCCGGCTCTCGACCTGGAAAACGCCGAGGGAATCCGCCTTACACAACATATCATAGACCCTAGGGTCGGTTGGCGACATGGCGAGGTCAGGCGTGAAGCCATAGTGCTGTGTGATCAGGTCGAAGGCCTTGCGAATACAGGTCAGCATGCCAAGGGCCAGGACATCGACCTTCATGATCTTGAGCTCGTCGATGTCGTCCTTGTCCCACTCGATGAAGGTGCGCGCCTGCATCGCTGCATTCCCGATCGGCACGGTCTCCACCAGCGGTCCTTGGGTCAGGACGAAGCCGCCCACGTGCTGGGACAGGTGACGCGGAAATCCGATCAGCTCCCGTGTCAGGTCCAGAGCGATCCTCATGCGGGCGTCGTCGCGCCGGATGCCGGTCTCGTCCACATGCGCTTCCTCGATCCTCGACCCGAACGAGCCCCAGACCGTATTGGCGAGGGCGGCGGTCACGTCCTCGGTGAGGCCGAGCGCCTTGCCGACGTCGCGGATCGCTGAGCGCGGCCGATAGTGGATCACCGTGGCGCAGATGGCGGCCCGATGACGACCATAGCGCTCATACATGTACTGCATCACCTCCTCGCGCCGCTCGTGCTCGAAATCCACGTCGATGTCGGGCGGCTCCTTGCGTTCCTCCGACAAGAAGCGTTCGAACAGCAGGTCCTGTGAGGTGGGATCGACGCCGGTGACGCCGAGGCAGAAACAAACCACCGAATTGGCGGCCGAGCCGCGGCCCTGGCACAGGATGCCCAGCCGTCTCGCCTCGGCCACCACGTCGTGAACGGTGAGGAAATAGTGCGGATAACCCACCTTCCGGATCAGGCGGAGCTCCTTTTTCAGGGTATCGACCACCGATGGAGGGACGCCCTTGGGGAACCGGGATCTGGCGCCTTTCAGGGCAAGCTGGGCCAGCCGCCGGTTGGCGGTCCAGCCGGAGGGGACCGGTTCATGGGGATATTGGTAGCTGAGGTCGGTAAGCCTGAAGTTCAGCTGGTTTGAGATCTCCACCGTGCGGTCCAGCGCCGCCTCATGGTCTCGGAACAGCCGGGCCATCTCCCGCGCCGGCTTCAGGTGCCGTTCGGCATTGGCCTCTAGCCGGTAGCCTGCCTCATCGATCGTGAGCTTTTCGCGGATACAGGTCAGCACGTCCTGAAGGGGACGCCGGTCGGGATGGTGGTAGAGAACGGCGTTGGTTGCGACCATCGGTGCGCCGGTGCGCTCGGCGATGGCGGCCAGCTGGTTCAGCCTCGCCCGATCGTCCCCGCGGCGGCGCGTCGAGGCGGCGAGATAGAGTCGGTCGGGCCAGGCCTTGCGCCAGTCCAGCAAACGCCGCTCAAAGGCTGCGTCGATGCACTCGGGCGCCGGAGCCAGAGCGATCAGCCCCTCGCCCAGAGCGGCGGCCTGCGCGAAATCTAGCCGGCAGTCGCCCTTCTCTATCCGGTCCGGATCGTCCGTGCCGGGCGCCGCGCCGCCGACATGGATCCGGCTCTTGCCGAGGGACAGCAACCGGCAAAGCCGGCCATAGGCCGCCCGATCGCGCGGATAAACCAGAAGTTCGCTTGCGTCCTGGAACACCAGCCGCGAGCCGACGAAGTAGCGCAGCTCGACCGCGCCGCCCCCGGCTCTGAGCGCCGCCGTGTCGTCCTCCTCCTCCTTCAGTCTGCGCAGCGCCCTATGGGCGCGCACCACCCCGGCCAGGGTGTTGCGGTCGCACAGGCCAAGCCCGGTCAGCCCCAGGGCATGGGCCTGGACGATGAGTTCGTCGGCCTTTGAGCCGCCCTCGAGAAAGCTGAAATTGGATCGGACGTCGAGCTCCACATAGGCCGGGACGGTCATGCGAACAGACCGTGCATCCACCAGCTCGGCGGCGGATCGACCTCGTCGCTGTCGTAGAGCCCCTCTCTGAACACCCAGTAGCGGCCCCCGTGCTCGTCTTCGACCCTGTAGTAGTCCCGGGTCCGTTGGGGTCTACGCGCGCCCCTCTCTTTCCACCATTCCGGGCCGAGCCGTTCGGGTCCTGAGGCGCGCAGCACCCGCCGCGCCGCCCGCCGCCAGATAAAGCGCGCCGGCGCCCCATCCGGCAACTCGGCCACCGCCTCGATCGGCTCAGGCGGATTGAACATCAAGAGCGGTCGGGGTCCGACCGCTGGATGGGGGGACGCCTCGGATCGGGAGGCGTAGGGTCCAAGGGTTTCTGCCGTTTCGGGAAGCCAGCTTTGCGCCAGATGCGCGGTCAGCACCGCCTCCTCCCCGAGACGGGCCGACAGCCGGTCGACCAGGGCGTCGCGCGCGCTGGAGCGCGCCGGATCTGCATCGGCCAATGTGCTGGTCTGCCGAGCGTGCAGGGGCTCGGTCGCCCGCGCGCAAAGGGCTAGGGCGTCGATCCCGAACCCAAGGTCCAGGCGTTCAAATCCTTTGTCTTTGAACAGACGCAACAGGTGCGCGGCCCGGCGCGAGGCCGCCGACAGGCGCACCTCGAGACTTGTGGTGCGTCCATCGACCCGGAACCCTGTGAGCTCCAGGCGTCGGGCGCCCACCGCGTCACCCTCAAGGCAAAGGACCAGCCGGTCGATGAGGGCTGAGGCCTCGGCCGCTACAGCGTCGAGACTGGTCATCGGATCGGCGAACCCTCGATGGGTGCGATATACGCTCGGCGCCGTCACCGGACTCAGGGGCTCTGGGAGATGACCCAAGGCCTGGTCTAGCCGTTGCAGCACGTCGAACGCTCCGGCGTCTTGGAACCGCCGGGCCAGAGCCGCCCGGGGCAGGCCGGTCAGAGCGCCGATCCGGCGAAGGCCGAACCGGTTTAGGAGCTGGATTGCCGAGGCGTCCAAGCGCAAGGCCGCCACCGGCAGGTCCGCCAGGGCCTGCCTGGCCTCGCCTTCAGGGGCCAGGGTCAGGGGCGCCTCACCATAGCGGGCCAGAGCCCAGGCTGCGCCGGGTGTGTCGGCGACGCCGATCCGGGCCGGAACGCCAAGGCCCTTAAGGCTGGTCAGCATCGCCCGGGCCATGGCGGTTTCGCCGCCGAACAGGTGCTGGCCGCCGGTGAGGTCCAAGACCAGACCTTCCAATCCATCAGGCCCGGGATCTAAGCTGACAAAAGGCGAATAGCGCTCCATCCAGCCGGCCAAACGGCGCAGGGCCTTGGCGTCCTCCAGCCGTTCGGCCGGAGCGGAGATCAGGCCCGGGACGATGGCGCAGGCGTCCGCGTGCGACTGGCGCAGCTTCAGCCCTAGCGCCCGGGCGGCCGGGTTCAGGGCGTGCAAAATCAGACCCTCGGAGGTGCGCTCCACCAAAGCGAAGGGCTGATGGATGGTCTGGTCCCCGGCCGCCTCAGGCGGCGAAGGACGCGCCGCGCGCCAGGCCGTTATTGGCCAGTCTATCAACCAGATGGAGGCGAAACGTTTCATCGTCGTACTCCAAGAGCGCCTCCCCATGGGCGCCGTCGCGGCTGCGATCCAGAATCGCTCGCCAGCGCGACGCGCCCGACGCCTTGGCGTCAAAGGGATGTGGGGCGGAAGGCGCAGGGGTTAACCGCCAGCGTCGGCGGGCGGCTGAAAGGCTGTTCTGCGGCTTTGTGCGAACCAGGACGGCCGCGGCGCCCGCGCCGCGGGCGATGAGGTCGAGCCGGCGGGTTGCGACCAGGCTGGCGGTCTCCACTCCGCCCATGGCCAGGGCGGCCGCCCCCGAACGTAGGATCTCCTCCATCGCCCAAAGCGCCTCCGTCTCGGTGCGCGGGGCGACCACCAAAAGTCGCGGGGCCGCTATCCCGAGCGCTCTCAGCCCATAGGCGTAGGGTCGGCCGCGTTCGGCGAACCAGAACCGCGGGGCGACGAAGGCGACCAGGCGGGGCTCAGATCTTACCCGGGCGGCGAGGAACCCCAGTCCGGCCGCTAGGCCGACGGCGTCCTCGACACACAGGTCCTCCAGTCCCGCTACGGGCGCGAACGCGGCCGCATCAAAACGGCGCGACAGAGCGGCGCATTCCTTCGGCAAGGAGAAGGGTTCAGGCATATGTTCATATTTTGTTCCTACTTGGTTCAGAGTCAATCAGAGTCTCCCGCCTCGCGGCAAAGAGATCTTTTTCGTCGACTTTGGCGATGCAGGCTTATCTGATAAACATCCCCGCCCTTAAGGCTGGCCGTTGCTTTTGGATCGCCCCTCCGCATGACGAGCCTCACGCTCGATCCTTCCCACGCCCGCGCCGCCGCGCCCGCCCTCGCGCCGAACCTCGGCGGGATGACCCGCGCCGAGCTGACCGCGACCCTCTTGGACGGCGGCCTCGTCGAGGACGGCAAGGCCAGGATGCGTACGGGCCAGCTGTGGCGGTGGATCCACCTTGCCGGCGTCACCGACTTCGCCCGCATGACCAATGTGTCCAAGGCGCTGCAAGTCCAGCTCGCCGAACGGTTCACCATCGCCCGGCCCGAGGTCGTCGAGCGGCAGGTGTCCAAGGACGGCACGCGCAAGTGGCTGATCCGCACTGCGCCCGGCATAGAAATAGAGACCGTCTACATCCCCGATGTCGGTCGGGCGGGCGCCTTGTGCGTCTCCTCCCAGGTCGGCTGCACCCTCAACTGCACATTCTGCCATACGGGGACACAGCCCCTCGTCCGCAACCTCACCGCCGCCGAGATCATCGCCCAAGTTCAGGTGGCCAAGGACGATCTTGAGGAATGGGGCGGCCCGGAGGGGGAGGACCGAAGGCTCTCCAACATCGTCTTCATGGGGATGGGCGAGCCGCTCTATAATCTGAAGAACGTGGCGGACGCGATCGAGGTGATCTCCGATAACGAAGGGATCGCCATCTCAAGGCGGCGCATCACCGTCTCGACCTCCGGCGTTGTCCCCGAACTTAAGGCGCTTGGCGAAACCACCCAAGCCATGCTGGCCATCTCCCTTCACGCCACCAACGACGCCCTGCGCGACGTGCTCGTACCCCTGAACCGGAAGTATCCGATCGCCCAGCTGATGGCGGGAATCCGGGCCTACCCAGGCCTATCCAACGCCCGCAGGGTCACCTTTGAGTATGTGATGCTGAAAGGGATCAACGACAGTCCGGCCGAGGCTCGCGCCCTGGTTCAGCTCCTGAAAGGCATACCGGCCAAGATCAACCTCATCCCGTTCAATCCCTGGCCGGGCTCGCCTTATGAATGCTCATCCTGGTCGACCATCGAGAGCTTTGCGGCGATCCTGAACCGGGCCGGCTACGCCTCGCCGATCCGCACGCCCCGTGGACGCGACATCCTCGCCGCCTGCGGCCAGCTCAAGTCGGAAAGTGAAAAAGTCAGGGCTTCGGTGCGTCGCAAGCTGGAAGCGGCCGAGTGACGCCAGAGCTGCAGGCGTTCGCCAGTGGATTTCCCCTCACCCTTCTCCACGCCGGGCTGACCCTTGTTCTTCTGACCCTTGGCGTTGTTCTTTACGGCGTCCTCAGTCCTCACAAGGAAGTCCAGCTGATCCGGGAGGGCAACCAGGCGGCGGCCATCTCCTTCGGCGGCGTGCTCATCGGCCTTGCTGTTCCGCTGGCGGCGGCTCTGGCCGCGTCGCCCTCGGCCTTGGAGATCCTGTTATGGGGCGCAGCGGTGATCGTGGTTCAGCTGGGCGTGTTCCGGCTGATCGACCTTCTCCTCACAGGATTGCCCCAGCGCATTCAGGAGGGCGAAGCGGCCGCGGCGGCCCTGCTTGCGTGTGCAAAGCTCGCCGCCGCCCTCGTCCTCGCCGCCGCGGTGGCCGGATAAACGGTCCGGAGGCGACAGGATGCGGGGCCAGAGACGATGCGGTTCAGCCCGCTGGCCATGCGCTCGATATAAAACCGTCGATCCTTTGGGTTCGGTTCAGCGGCGCCCTTGCGCGTCAGATAGGGTTTAGCGTGCACTTTCCGCGCCTTCCCGACTGGCTGATCTATGCCGCGGTCATCGGCGCGCTGGTCCTGGCGGCCCTCGGCCGGCGCGAGAACGCCGATGCGCCCCAGGCCCCCCCGCCGCCGTCGGCGGAAGAGGGCGTCCTGCTTGCGCCCGCCTCCGCTTTTGATCCGTCCGTCGTGGTCAAGGCGCCCGAGGCCCCGCTGCAACCTACCGCTGGGACCGCCTTCTCCATCGCGGACAGCGGCGTCTGGCTCACCGCGCGCCACGTCGTGGCGGGCTGCCGCAAGATCGCCCTTATGGAGACCGCGAGCCTCGCTGCGGAGGCCGAGCTGGCGCCAGGCGGCTTGGCTACGGGCGCCGGGCCGCCATCGGATATCGCGGTTTTGGTCACCCGAGGGGGCGCGCCGGCTTTGCCGCTCAGGCGCGATCTCGCCCTTCACGTGGGCGAGCGTGGCTTCCATCCCGGCTTTCCTCAGGGACGAGCCGGTGAGGCGACGAGCCGGCTGATCGGTCGCCAGACCTTGGTTTTGCGCAACAGCGCGCCTGGTCATCTTGCGCTCGCGCGCTCGGAGCCCGTGCTGGCCTGGGCTGAGGCGGGTCGCACCGACGGCCTGCACGGGAACCTCGCCGGTCTTTCGGGCGCTCCGGCCCTCGATGGCCGCGGCGAGGTGGTGGGCGTCACCTTGGCGGAGGCCCCGCGGCGCGGCCGCATCTACACCACCTCGCCCGACGCCATGCTTGAGGCCCTGGCCCGCGCTCATCTGAAGCCCGCCGCCGCCGTGACGGGCGAGCCCGTGACCGTGGACAATTATGGCCGCGTGGCCGACACCCTTCGCCGCGACCTCAGCGTGGCGCAGGTGGTGTGCCGAGACAGCTGACCTGAGGTCGCCAGCTCCCGCTTCAGAAGATCCCCGAGTTCAGGCGAAGTTGAGAGAATAGGATGCGGGCGAGGGCGGCGGTATAGAGTTTGACGACGAGACCTCGGGTGTGAACGCGACCTCCTGCGGGGTCGATCAAGGGAGGCGCCGGCGCTCCAGCGCGGCCTCGCCCCTCGCGCTCCGCGAACGGTCAGGGCGCCCTATCTCTCTCCCTTGCGATCCAAGCGTTGATGCGCTTTTCGAGGAGCTCGAGGGGCACCGGTCCGTCCAGAAGGACGGCGTCGTGGAAGGCCCGCACGTCGAATTTCGGCCCCAGCGCCGCCTCCGCCCGATGACGCAGCTGCATGATCTTGAGCTCACCGATCGTGTAGCCCAGCGCCTGACCTGGCCAGGAGATGTAGCGATCGAGCTCCACCTCGATATTTTTGGGCGCGAGGGCCGTATTTTCGGTGAAGCAGGCGCGCGCCTCTTCGCGGCTCCAGCGCAGCCAATGGATGCCGGTGTCGGCGACCAGTCGGCACGCGCGCCACATTTCGTAGCTCAGGTGGCCGAACCGTTCGTAGGGCGTGCGATAAAGTCCCATCTCGTCGCCGAGCTGCTCGGCGTAGAGGGCCCACCCTTCGACAAAGGCCGTAAGGCCGCCGTTGCGCCGAAAGGCGGGAAGGTCGGTGCGTTCCTGCTGCAGCGCGATCTGCAGGTGGTGGCCGGGCTGGCTTTCGTGCAGGCTGAGCGCCGGGATTTCATAAAGCGGCCGCTGGTCGAGGTGAGAGGTGTTGACCTCATAGCCGCCCGCGACCCCAAGGGCTGGCGAGCCCGGCTCGTAGTAGGCGGTGGTGGCGCTTTCCTCGCTTTCGCGCGGAATTTCGCGCACGGCGAAGGGCAGGCGCGGCAGGCGGCCAAACTCATGCGGAAGCTGGTCGTCCACGGTCTTGGCGAAGAGGGCCGATTTCTCCAGCAACGCCCGGCGCGTGGCGACATAAAATTGCGGGTCCGAGCGCAGGAACTGCTGGAAGGCTTTGAAGTCGCCGTTAAATCCTGACGCCCGGATCTCAAGCTCCATGGCGGCTCTGATCCGCTTTACCTCCTGAAGGCCGATGTCGTGGATCTGATCCGGGGTGAGGTCGGTTGTCGTATGCGCCGCGACTTGGGCCCGGTAATAGGCTTCCCCGTTCGGCAGGTCGCGCGCCGCAAGGCCAGGTCTGGCGTGGGGCAGGTAGTCGGCCTCCAAAAAGGCGACCAGGGCGGCCTCAGACCGTTTGAAGGCCTGCACCAGGATCAGCCCCCTCGTGTTGAGCAGGGCCCGGTCCGCCGCCGGGATTGAGGGCGGCAGATCGCGGAGGGGGGCCATGAGTGGATCGTCCGCCGCCGCAATCGCCGCCTGATTTCTGGCGATGGCGAGCACAACCTGCACCGTCGACGCCGGCTGAGTGAAGCCCGTCTCGATCCCGCGCCGCGCGTTGGAAATCTGGACCGCATAAAAGTCCGGCAGGGCGGCGAGGCGCTGAAGATAGGCGTCCGCGTCCAAACGGTCGCGGATGTGGGTCTGGCGGCCAAGCTCTTGCGGCTCAAGATGAAAGCCGGAATAGGCGTCGAAGTTGATCCGCGCCGTGTCCAGGGCCAGCTCGGACAGCTCGGTCTTGAGCTGGAACTCCAGATAGCCGCGGTCGACGGCGTCCTCCGAGGAGGGATCGCTCGGCGGCAGGGCCGATAGGCGCTCAGCGATAGTCTGGAGCGCACGCCGTTCGGCGTTAAGCGCCGCTGGGCTGTCGTCCTCGAGGCGAGAGAGGGCCTCCCGGTCGCCGTCCTGGGCGGCGATGTCGGGATGAAAGCGCCGCTCGAGGCCGTCATAGTCGGCGATGATCCCCGCCAGAGCCGGCGTCAGGGTGGGCGAAGGGGCAGGCGAAGCGGCGGGTTTCGCCGCCGCCGATCCCGCCGTGAGGCTCAGAGCGGCAAGACAGACGGGAAGAAGACGCATGGTTTGGCCTCACCGAGGCTGGGCGACCCCGCCCGCCTCCGGCGCCCGCCCAGGGCCGGCTTCGTAGACGCCGAGGATCTCGAAGCGACGGGTGAAGAACTCCAGCTCGTCAAAGGCCCGCTTGAGCGGCGGGTCCTCCGGCCGGCCCGAAACCTCAGCGTAGAACATGGTCGCGGTGAATGCGCCTCCCTCTGCATAGCTTTCGAGCTTGGTCATATTCACCCCATTGGTGGCGAACCCGCCCATCGCCTTGTAGAGGGCGGCCGGCACATTCCTCACCTGGAAGACGAAGCTTGTGATGCAGACGCTGCCTTGGGGCGGCGCCGGCGGATTGGGTTCAGCCGTCAGGATGACGAAACGGGTGGTGTTGTCGCCGGTGTCCTCCACCCCCTCAAGCAGGGTCTCAAGGCCATAGAGCGCCGCTGCGCCTGGCGGGGCGAGGGCGGCGCGCGCCCTGTCAGGGCGCTCGGCCAAGGCGCGCGCTGCGCCGGCGGTGTCGCTCATGGTTTCGGCGGTGAAACCGTATTTGCGCAGCATGCTGCGGCATTGCGCCAAACCCATGATGTGGCTGCCAACCACCTTCACGTCCTCGAGCCGGGTTCCCGGATTGGCCATCAGGTTGAAGCGGATGCGCATATAGCGCTCGCCGATGATCTTAAGCCCCGAACGGGGCAAAAGGTGGTGCACGTCGGCGACCCGTCCGGCGATGGAGTTCTCGAGGGGAATCATGGCGAGTTCGCAGGCGCCGGAGCGCGCGGCTTCGAACGCGGCCTCGAAGGTGTCGAAGGGACGCGGATGATAGCCCGGGAAATGCGACCGGCACATCAGGTCGGAGTTGGAGCCGCCCTCTCCCTGATAGGCGATCGAGCGGTCAGTCATGGGAGACCTCCACAGCCGCGCGGGCGGCTTTCAGGTCGTCGGGATTGTCGACCGAAATGGGCGCTTCATCGATCACGGCGGCCCAGATCGAAAGGCCGAGCTCGAGGGCTCTGAGCTGTTCGAGCTTCTCACGCTTTTCAAGGGGCGAAGGCTCAGCCGCGCAGAACTGATCAAGGGCCGGGCGCCGATAACCGTAGATGCCGAAATGGTGCCAGACCGGGGCGTCGCCGTAGAGGGTGGACCGGGTGAAATAGAGCGCCCGGCCCCGGTCGTCCCGGGTCATCGACAGGACGGCCTTGACCACATCCGCATCCGTGCGGTCCGCCGGGGACCGCTCGCGGCCGACGGTCGTGGCGATATCGCACCCGGCTTCATCTTCCAGCAGCCTGGCGCAGGCGACGATGGCGCTGGGGTCAAGGAAGGGCATGTCGCCTTGGACGTTGATGATGGTGTCATGCCAACCCTCTGGGTCGATCCAGTTCAGCGCCGCGCGAATCCGGTCCGATCCCGAGGCCAGGGCCGGATCGGTCATGATCGCCCGCCCGCCGGCCGCCTCGACCGCATCGACGATCTCCATATCCCCCGCCGCGACCGCCACAGGGCCGACGCCGGCGCGGACGGCCTGGCGCAGAACGCGCACAATCATGGGCACGCCGCCGATGTCCGCCAACGGCTTTCCGGGCAGCCGTGCTGCGGCCATGCGCGCGGGAATGAGGATGATCGGTTTCATGCGCCGAGCATGTCAGGGATATCTCAAAGCAGGCCTAGCCTTGGTTCAGTCGCCGGGTTGCGCGGGCGGCGTTAGCGTGCCACAGACGCCCACGCAAGACCGGGCCCCCTGGGCGCGGAAGTACAGGCTGATGAGGGTGTCGCCCCTCGATTGACGGACCGCATATGAAAGACCACCTGGCCTGGAACAAGATCTTCGGCGCCATCCTGGGGACCGCTCTCGTAATCCTCGGTCTTACGATTACAGCGCAGATCATCTACGCGCCCCACAAGGCGGCTAAAATGGGCGACGCCATCGTTGTCGCTGCAGACACGTCCGACGCCGGACCCGCCGTCGCCGACACACCGCCTGACTGGGGCACCGTCCTGCCCGTTGCCGATGTGGCCGCCGGCCTGCAGGTCTCAACCAAGTGCGCCTCTTGCCACAGCTTCAATGAAGGCGGCGCGAACGGCACGGGCCCGAACAACTGGGGCGTGATCGGTCGCCAGCCGGGATCAAAGCCGGGCTTCGCCTACTCCTCCGCCATGCAAGACTTCGGAAAGAAGGTGGCGAAGTGGGATTATGACCACCTCTACCTCTTCCTCGCCGGGCCGCAGAACTACATCAACGGCACCAAGATGTCCTTCGTCGGCCTCAAGAAGCCCGAGGACCGCATCAATCTGATCGCCTGGCTGCGCCAGCAGTCTTCGAGTCCTGCGCCTATCCCTGCGCCGAACCCGGCGGCGGCGGCGCCCTCCGCCGCGGCGAAGGTCGCCGATACCGGCGAGAATGCAACATCGCCGGTCTCGGCCGACGCCGGGAACGCGACCGGGACGGCCGGCCAGACCGCTTCGGGCGCCGCCGCGCCTGCGAAACCATAAAGACGGCGGCGGCTGGGGCGCCTTGCCGGCCAGGGGCTTCGCCAAGCGCCCGGCCATAGAGCGTCCCGCCGCAAGCCCCGAGGTTATGATGGGGGTGGGCTTTGGCGTGCAGCCGTCCAAAACCCCGTGATCAGAGCCAGGGGAGGATGTCGCCGCGACGGAAATCTTCTACACAAGGGTCGATGCTGCGCACGGACGGGGCTATGACAGACTGTCAGGCGCAATAGCGTCGCCCCGAACCCGGCCTTCGGCATGATTTTGAACCACGGACCTGCGCTCGATTTCGGCCTCGGCGAGACCGTCGAGGCCATCCGCGAGACGACGGCGCGGTTCGCACAGGACCGGATCGCTCCGATCGCCGCCGAGGTAGACGCCACCAACAGCTTTCCGCGCGCCCTCTGGCCGCAAATGGGCGCGCTCGGCTTGCACGGCATCACCGTCGAGGAGGCGGACGGCGGCCTTGGCCTTGGCTACCTAGAGCACGTGGTCGCCATGGAGGAGATATCGCGAGCCTCCGCTTCGGTCGGCCTGAGCTATGGCGCCCACTCTAATCTCTGTATCAATCAGATCCGCCGCTGGGGGAGCCCCGAACAAAAGGGTCGCTATCTGCCCAAGCTGATCTCGGGCGACCACGTCGGCGCCTTGGCCATGAGCGAGGCCGGGGCGGGGTCGGACGTCATGGGCATGACGCTCCGGGCCGACCGGCGGGGCGATCGCTATCGATTGAACGGGACCAAGTTCTGGATCACCAACGCCCCGCACGCCGACACGCTCGTGGTCTACGCCAAAACCGACCCTGAGGGCTCGAGCCGCGGCGTCACCGCGTTTCTGATCGAGAAGTCCTTTTCTGGGTTCAGCGTTTCCCACAAGCTCGACAAGATGGGCATGCGCGGCTCCGACACCGCTGAGCTCGTGTTCGAGGACTGCGACGTGCCCGAAGAGAATGTGATGGGGCCGGTCGGGGGCGGCGCCGGCGTGCTGATGAGCGGGCTCGACTACGAACGCGCGGTCTTGGCGGCGGGACCTCTTGGCATCATGCAAGCCTGCCTCGACGCGGTTCTGCCCTACGTCCGGGAGCGCAAGCAGTTTGGCAAGCCAATCGGAAACTTCCAGCTGATGCAGGGAAAGGTCGCGGACATGTACGTGGCCCTGAATTCCGCCCGCGCCTATGTTTACGCCGTCGCCAGGGCCTGCGACCGTGGCCAGACCACGCGCTATGACGCAGCGGGCGCCATCCTCCTGGCGAGCGAGAATGCGGTCAAGACCGCCCTCGAAGCGATTCAGGCCCTGGGCGGCGCCGGCTACACCAAGGCGTTTCCGGTCGAACGGCTCTTGCGGGACGCCAAGCTCTATGACATCGGCGCGGGCACCAACGAGATCCGCCGCTTTTTGATCGGTCGCGAGTTGGTGGGCGCGGGATGAGCTTTATGTGCCCTGTCTGCGGCCAAACCCATGACGGGGTGCCAGCCTGGACCTATGGCGTTCCGGATTATTGGCTGGGCCTTCCCCTTGAGCGGCGCGCTCTCGGCGCCTGCAACGAGGACCTCTGCCGCACACCCGACGGGCGTTTTTTCGTCCGCGCGGTTCTTGAACTCCCGCTGATCGGGGGACCTGAACCCACATTCGAACTCGGGGTCTGGGGCGCGCTCAGCGCCGCCGATTTCGACCGCTATGTCGACACCTTCGACCATGAGGATCAATCAAAGCTCGGCCGAATGGTCAGCCATCTCGCCAACGCGGTGCGCGGTTTCGCCGGCTCTCAGTCCCTCTTGGCCGCCCTGCGGCCGCAGGATCAGCGCAAACGGCCCTTCATGGATCTTGAGCCGGCGGACCATCCTCTGGCGATCGCCCAGCGCGAGGGCATAAGCTTCGACAAGGTTCTTACGATCATTCACCCCGACGAGGTTCGGCATTGACCTGCCTTGCGAGCGCCCTTGATCCAGGTTCTGAAAGCTTTCTGGCCAAGGCTGCGCATAACCGGCGTTTGGTGGAGGTCCTGCGCGCGCGGGTGGCGGGCGCGTCCCTCGGCGGCCCGGAGGCGGCGCGCGCGCGCCATATCAGCCGCGGAAAGCTTTTGCCGCGCGAGCGGGTTCAGAGGCTGCTCGACCCCGGGTCCCCGTTTCTGGAGATCGGCCAGCTCGCCGCCTTCGGCCTCTATAACGGCGAAGCGCCGGGGGCAGGGATCATCGCCGGCGTCGGCCGTGTTTCTGGCCGCGAGGTTATGATCGTCTGCAACGACCCCACGGTCAAAGGCGGGGCTTACTTCCCCCTCACCGTAAAAAAACATCTGCGCGCTCAGGAGATCGCCCAGCAGAACCGGTTGGCCTGCGTCTATCTCGTCGATAGCGGGGGGGCCAATCTGCCTCATCAGGCCGAGGTGTTTCCGGATCGGGATCATTTCGGCCGCATCTTCTTCAACCAGGCCAATATGTCGGCCCAAGGGATCGCGCAGATCGCCTGCGTCATGGGTCTGTCGACGGCCGGCGGCGCCTATGTGCCGGCGATGAGCGATGAGACCGTGATCGTTCGCGGGACCGGTTCTGAGAGTCAGGGGGCGATATTTCTGGCGGGGCCGCCCCTGGTCAAGGCGGCCACGGGCGAGGTCATCTCGGCCAGCGAACTCGGCGGGGCCGACACCCACGCGCGTCGCTCCGGCGTGGTCGATCATGTGGCTGAGACCGACGAGCACGCCATCGAGATCGTCCGTTCCATTTGCGCCCGGCTCGGCCGCCCTGAGCGCACCCAGCTCGATGTTCGCGATCCTGAACCGCCGAGGTTCGACGCGCATGAGCTTTACGGCCTGATCCCACAGGATGTACGCGCGCCGTACGACGTCCGCGAGGTGATCGCCCGCCTGGTCGATGGGTCGAGGTTTGACGAGTTCAAGGCGCTTTATGGAACCACGCTTGTGACCGGCTTCGCCCACATCTGGGGCTTCCCGGTCGCCATTCTGGCCAACAACGGCGTTCTTTTTTCCGAAAGCGCGCTGAAGGCGGCCCACTTCATCGAGCTGGCCTGCCAGCGCAAGATCCCTCTGGTGTTTCTCCAGAACATCTCGGGTTTTATGGTCGGCGGGAAGTATGAGGCTGGGGGCATCGCTAAGGACGGGGCCAAGATGGTCGCCGCGGTGGCCACCGCCAACGTGCCGAAGTTCACGGTGCTTATCGGCGGCAGTTTCGGCGCGGGCAATTACGGCATGTGCGGCAGGGCCTATTCCCCGCGCTTCCTCTGGTCCTGGCCCAACGCGCGCATCTCGGTCATGGGCGGCGAGCAGGCGGCGAGTGTGCTCGCCAGCGTCCGACGCGACGGCGTTGAGAGCGCTGGCGGCGCCTGGAGCCAGGAGGAAGAGGCGGCTTTCAAGGCGCCGATCCGCGAAAGCTATGAGCGGGAGGGCGATCCCTATTTCGCAACCGCCAGGATGTGGGACGATGGGGTGATTGATCCTGCGCAGACGCGCGACGTTCTTGGCCTCTCCATCGCCGCGTCGCTGAATGCGCCGATCCCGGACGCCCGGTTCGGCGTCTTCCGGATGTAACGGAGAACTGGCGCGTGGTGGGGCGGGAACTCGAACTGGCTGGCGCGGGCGCGTTTGGGGCCCTGCTCAAGCGAAAGGCCAAGCACGCGCCAGAGCCTGGCAAGCCCTGCCCCAACTGCGGCGCCGAGCTCAAGGGCTTCTTCTGCCACATTTGCGGCCAGGGCGCAGACGACCATCACCGCTCGATCTGGCATCTGGCCTGGGAGGGCGTCGAAGGCCTGACCCACCTCGATGGCCGGCTCGGACAGACCGTTCCGCCCCTGTTTCTGAACCCCGGGAAACTGGCCAGGGATCATTTCGAAGGCCGTCGTCAGCGCCACGTACCCCCGTTTCGTCTGTTCCTGATCAGTCTGTTGATCTTCATGGCTGCCCTTGAGAGCCTGTTTCACGCAGGCCTGCACAAGGGCGAGGGCGGCGTGGATCGCAGGCCTGTGGCGAGCCAACCTGACACCCCCGCCGGCAAGGCTAAGCTTGCCGGACCGCCGACGCCGGGGTCTAGGGCAGAGCCGCTTTCCCCTGACACGGGCGCCAAGTCCGAGGGGCTCCATATCAATATCGACCCTCCCAAGTCGGGGACAGCGCCGCTCAGCGTTCAGGTCGACGGCAAGGAGGTTGCGTCGGAGGATGCGGACGACAAGGAGGGCGCAAAGGCCGTCGCCGCGGCGCTGGGCGAGGAGCACCGAAGCGGCGTCAATGGCTGGCTAAAGCCGCGACTGCGCAAGGCGATCGAAAACAAAGAATACTACCTCATGGTGCTGTTCACCTGGGCTCACCGCCTCGCCTTCCTGTTGCTGCCGATCCTGGCTGGCCTGCTGGCCCTGGTTTACGTGCGCCGCCGCCAGTTCTTCATCTACGATCACCTGATTGTCTCGATGCAGTTCCTGTCGTTCGTGTTTTTGGTTTCAGCCATCGCCTGGATCCTTCCGGATCCTGTTCGCGGCTGGGCGATTCTGATCGCGACCCTCTGGGTGCCCATCAATCTCTACCAGACCCTGCGCGGCGCCTATGGCTCGCGCCGCATAACCGCGGCGCTTAAGACCTTGTTTCTCTGGTGTTCAACCCTGTTTCTGTTCAGCGTTCTGATGACCGGACTGATGATGCTCGCCTTGGCGGAGATGGCCTGAATGCGGCGGCTTTTGATCGCCAATCGCGGTGAGATCGCCCGGCGCATTATCCGCACGGCGCACCGGATGGGCATCGAGACGGCGGCGGTCTATTCCGATGCTGACCGGGACGCGCCGCATGTTCACGAGGCCACGACGGCGCGCTATCTCGGCCCGTCGCCGGCGCGGGAGAGCTATCTTGACCCGGCCAAGGTGCTCGCCGCCGCCGCCGATGCGAACGCCGACGCCGTCCACCCGGGGTACGGCTTCTTGTCGGAGAACGCCGCCTTCGCCGAGGCGGTGATCGGCAGGGGTCTGATCTGGGTCGGGCCGCCGCCCGATGCGATCCGCGCCATGGGCCTTAAGGACGCGGCCAAGGCGCTGATGGCCGACGCTGGGGTGCCGACGACGCCGGGCTACCTCGGAGAGGACCAGTCTCTGCAACGCTTGCAAACCGAAGCGGATCGCATCGGCTATCCGGTCTTGATCAAAGCGGTGGCTGGCGGCGGCGGCAAGGGGATGCGCAAGGTCGACGCGGCTGAGGGGTTCGCCTCGGCCCTGGCCTCCTGCCAGCGCGAGGCGGCTGCAAGCTTTGGGGACGAGCGCGTGCTGCTCGAGACCTATGTGACGCGGCCGCGGCATATCGAGGTTCAGGTCTTCGCCGACGCCTTCGGCGACACCGTCCACCTTTTTGAACGCGACTGCTCACTCCAGCGCCGACACCAGAAGGTGATCGAGGAGGCGCCGGCCCCTGGAATGGATGAGACCGTTCGTGCGGCGGTGACGTCCGCCGCGGTCAAGGCCGCCCGCGCGGTCGGCTATCAGGGCGCCGGCACGATCGAGTTCATCGCCGATGGCTCCGGCCCCCTCGACGCCGAGCGCATCTGGTTCATGGAAATGAATACGCGGCTTCAGGTCGAGCATCCGGTCACCGAGATGATCACAGGCCTTGATCTGGTCGAATGGCAGATCCGCATCGCCCGCGGCGAGCCGCTTCCTCTGGCGCAAGGCGCGATATCCGCAACCGGCCATGCGATGGAGGCGCGCCTTTACGCCGAGAACCCGGCGCGGACGTTTCTGCCGTCGACCGGCGCTTTGAAGCACTTCCGGTTGCCGCTTTCTGGCGACGGGGTGCGGATCGACGCCGGCGTCGAGGAGGGCGGCGAGGTCACCCCCTACTATGATCCTATGATCGCCAAGATCATCGTGCATGCCGCGACGCGTGAGGCGGCGGCGCGCAAACTCTCGGACGCCTGCGCCGAGATCGAGGTATGGCCGGTAAAGACCAACGCCGGATTTCTGGCCCGCTGCGCCGCCCACCGCGACTTCATCGCCGGCCGCGTCGATACCGGCTTCATCGAGGCTCGGCTCGACGTGCTCGTCGGCGACCCACGCCCCTCCGAGGGGGCCCTGGCGGTCGCCGCCCTGGCGCTGGTCGAGCGCGACGACCGCGATCTTTCGCCAACGCCCTGGGCGGCGCTCGGCCGAGCCATGGGATTTCGGCTAAACGCCGATCCGCACGCCGACGTGAGGTTGGAGTCGGCAGGATCGGTCCTTCGGGCGCCCCTGATCGACGCGGAACTCACCGAAGGCGACGTGCTTCTGGTCGAGGATGGGGTGGTCGTGTTTGACGGCGGGGACGTCCATGCCTTTCGCTGGCCGCAGGCCGAGCGCTTAGGCGGCGCTGCGGCTGGCGACGGCCGGCTGACCTCCCCCATGCCTGGCCGCATCGTCAACGTCGCCGCCGAGACGGGGGCCCGGGTCAAGAAGGGCCAACCCGTGGTCGTCCTGGAAGCGATGAAAATGGAACATACCCTCTTTGCGCCTTTCGACGGCACGCTCTTGGACCTTAATGTGAAGATGGGCGACCAGGTCAGCGAAGGGGTGACCCTGGCCCGGATCCAAGCCGATGTTTGATCCGGCTCGCCCCTTCGCCGCACGCGCCGTCACAGGGAAGATCTGAACATGGCTGGCAAGCCCTGGGAGGACTGGACGGTGGGCGAGACCCTGCATCACAGCCTCCACCGCACGGTCACTGAGACCGACAATCTGATGACCTGCCTGCTGACCCATAATCCGCAGCCGCTCCACCTTGACGCCGAGTATGCCGCAGCCAGCGCGTTCGGCCAGATTGTCGTGAACGGCGTCTATACCTTCGGCCTGATGGTGGGCGTTTCGGTGGGCGACACCACGGTCGGGGTCCTGGTCGCCAATCTCGGCTATGACGCTGTGGTGCATCCGAAACCGGTGTTCGTCGGAGACACCCTGCGCGTGGAGACCACCGTCCTTGAGAAGCGCGAGTCGAAGTCACGCCCAGAGGCGGGGCTTGTGGTGTTCGAGCATCGGGCGATCAACCAGCGCGGGGAGCTGGTGTGCCAGTGCAAGCGAACTGCGTTGTTGCAAAAAAAGAGCGCCCTATGACCCAGAGCATCGGCGAGCGACGTGCGCAGCGGTCCTGGTTGTTCGCGCCCGGCGATCAGCCGGACAAGATGGCGAAGGCTGCGGCAAGCGGGGCTGGCGCGGTGATTCTGGATCTCGAGGATTCCGTCGCCGAGGTCGCCAAGCCTGCCGCGCGCGCCGCTGTGCGGGACTTTCTCGAGGCGCGAAGCCCCGCGAGCCCGAGGCTCTGGGTGCGGATCAATCCCCTCTCCACCATCCATGCGACGGCGGATCTTGCAGCGGTCATCGCCGCGCGGCCAGACGGAATCGTATTGCCCAAGCCGGACGGTCCGCAGGATGTGGTCAAGTTGGCTGCTCATCTCGCGGCGCTCGAGGCGGAGGCGGGACTGGCGGAGAACGCCGTCGCCATCCTCCCGATCGCCACCGAAACCCCTGCCTCTATTTTCGCCCTCGGCGGATATGGCGTGGTCGGGCCGCGCCTGGTCGGGCTAACCTGGGGGGCCGAGGACCTGCCGGCTGCGGTCGGGGCTCAGATCAATCGCCACCCAGACGGCCAGTTCACTGACCTCTGCCGTATCGCGCGCGCGCTTTGCATCGCCGGCGCGGCCGCGGCGGATGTGGTTGCGATCGAGACGGTCTACCCAGCGTTCAGGGACCTTGACGGCCTGCGGGACTACGCCGCCGCCGGACGGCGCGAAGGCTTCGCCGGTATGATGGCCATCCATCCCGCGCAGGTGGCGATCATAGAAGAGGTGTTCCGCCCCGCCGCCGCCGAAATCGCCCATGCGCGGCAGGTGGTCGAGCTCTTCGCGGCCAACCCCCAGGCGGGCGCCCTCGCCCTTAACGGCAGGATGATCGACCGGCCCCATCTGAAACAGGCCGAACGGCTCTTGGCGGGGCTTTGAACCCTGAGGCGGGCCGCACGCCAGCGCGGCCCGGATCGCATCGAGCGCCGCCCTCGGACCTTACCCGGAGACGCAGACCATAGGCGACATCCTTTGAGCGGGCGCGCGGGCAGTGCCGACGGGGCTGGCGCATCGCTTGCTCCTGGTCTTTGGCGTCACGCCGATGCGCCGCTCGCGGGCGGGGGCGGCGGATCCGGAATCCCGGCCTCGGCTTTCAACCGCTGGATCAGGTCGAAGGACAAATAGCCATCCGCCGGCAGGCCGCGCGCGGCCTGCCAGGCGCGCGCCGCCCTGCGCGTGCCCGTGCCGATCACCCCGTCCCGCCCGCCCGGATCAAAGCCGAGGTTGGTCAGGGCCTCCTGGGCCGCGATGCGATCGTTCAGGCTCAGCGGCCGGTCATCGGGCCAGGGCTGGGTTAGGGGCGGTCCCCCGGCGATGCGGCCCGCAAGAAGGCCGACGCCGAGGGCATAGGCCGTGGAATTGTTATAGGCCCGGATCGCCAGGTGATTGGGATAGATCAGAAAGCCCGGTCCCTGCCAGCCCATCGGCATGATCAGGCCCGCGGCGTCGCCGTGCACCTCTGGATCAGGAAATCCCGCCGGCGCCGTCAATCCCATCGCCTGCCAGGCGCTGAGCGGCTGCATCGGCCCTTCGGTCTGGCTATAATCAAACCCCTGCCGCGGTACGATCACTTCCACCTGCACAGCACCGTCGGGACGCCAGGCTGCTTTTCGGGAGAGGAAGTTCGCGCTCGACGCCAGGGCGTCTGCGGCCGAACCCCAGATGTCGCGCCGACCGTCGCCGTCGCCGTCCACGGCGAAGTTCAGGTAGTCTGACGGCATGAACTGGGTTTGGCCCATGGCTCCGGCCCAGGAGCCCTGCAGCTGAGACCGCGTCGCTTCTCCCGAGATGATGATCCGCAAGGCGTCGATCAGCTCTCCCTCGGCCCAGGCGCCCCTTCGGCCGTCGAAGGCCAAGGTCGCCAAGGAGCGCAGCACATCGTCTGATCCTTGAGCCGCGCCATAGGCTGACTCCATGCCCCAGATCGCCACCAGGATTTCCGCCGCAACCCCATATTGGCTGGCGATCGCACTGAGGGCCGGTTGCTGGGCCTGCATGGCCGCTTGGCCCTTGGCGATGTTGGTGGCCGAGGTCGCCGTCCCGATGTAGGCGGAAATCGGCCGGGTCAGCTCAGGTTGACGGTGATCGAGGGTGATCACGTGCGGATCGGGCGTCAGGCCCTCAAGCTCCGCCCGTACACGCGCCTCGGGCAGGCCCTTGGCGACGGCCTTGGCGACGAAGGCCTCGCGCCAGGCCATAAAGGCCGGGTCGACCGGCGCCGCCCCCCCGTTGGCGTCGGAAGGATCCTGAAGGCCTAGCCGTAAGCCTCCCGGCAGGGGCGCCAGGGCAAGTCCGACGGTGGAGAGCAGAAAGGCGCGGCGATACATGGGCTGAGCTTAGCCGAACTGCCCGCGCGGAGGAATCGCCCTCCCATCACAACCGCGATAGCGGTCATGGCGGCCGCTCAGCGCGCCGAGTTGCGCGACGAAAAGAGCGGCCGGACCGGCGGTCGGGTGAACCAGGCCTTGGTCGAGCAGGCCAAGGCGCGACCTAGGATTGAAGCCGACGCGGATCTGTTCGACTTCGCGCTCGCCAACATCGCGTTGGACGACGCCTTCGCCGAAACCTTCAAGGCTCTCCGCGGACCGGTGGATCCGGACCTGAAGCTCGGTTTCTGGGGCGGCGGGGTTCGATGTCGCGGCCGCTCGCCTTTGGGCGCGTCTCTCGGCGTCCTCGATCCAGAGGACGCCGGTACGGCCGCCGTTGCAGACGCGGTCGCGGGCCGGATCCGGGCTATGCCTGAAACCCTACTGTTCACGCCCGACGCTGAGATCCTCGGCCGCGGGCCGCTTCTGGCGGACATTCTCTCCCGGCTTCTAGGCTAGGCTCGGGATGCGCGGTTGAAGGCGCTGCAAGACTGCGTCCCCTTCCGCAAGGCGCAGAAGCTTGGCTTCGCGGCCCTGACGGCCAACCTCGCCGAGTTCGACGTCCTGCTCCAGCTCGCGCCTGCCGCCCGGGTCCTGCTATCGCGCCGGCGCCTCCCGCTGGCACAGCGCGTCCGCCTCCCACCGTCCGATCACGTCCCGGAGCTTCAGCCTCCTGAACCCCTCCTGCACCGCAGCCCGACACATCCACGATCCTCCAGAGCCTCGCGGCTACCGGACAGATGATCGGCTACATGCACCGGACGCCTGTGGCGCTCCCTACACCTGCCTGACACGTCCTTGACTCAGCTGGGCCCTTCCCTTATCCACCCGCCTCCCGTCCCGCGCCGATGCTCGGGGCGTTTGTGTTTGCCGAAACCGCCGCCGGGTACGCGCCATGAAGGTCAGAAGCTCGCTGAAGTCCCTCAAGGGTCGCCACCGCGACTGCAAGGTGGTGCGCCGCAAAGGCCGGGTCTACGTGATCAACAAGACCGATCCGCGCTTCAAGGCCCGTCAGGGCTGATGTCCGCGCCCGCCTCGCCGCGGGCCGCCAGCGCCGAGCGACCCCGGGGACGGCCTAGCGCCGTCCTTTTTGATGTCGGCAACGTGATCGTGCGCTGGGCGCCGCGCACCCTTTATTCCAAGCTGATCTGCGACCCGGCCGAGCTTGACTGGTTTCTCTGCGAG
>Ga0116231_10001746_pt1 | contig 45127 bp, 27 predicted proteins | sample S1TSphgellanicum_2_FD_89695 | JGI IMG/M metagenome (GOLD analysis project Ga0116231, IMG submission 89695) | Host-associated microbial communities from peat moss isolated from Minnesota, USA - S1T2_Fd - Sphagnum magellanicum MG | ecosystem: Host-associated > Plants > Peat moss > Unclassified... | reverse complement strand
TTTTTTTTTTTTTTTCTTGGATTTTCATACTTGACCTTGGGGGGGGGGGGGTGGGGCATGAGTCACAACTCTAAGTACGTTTTTACAAAATGATGTCTTTTTTCAAAATAGATTCTTTCTATTAATTTTAATAATTAAAATAAATTAATCCATCAAAAAATCTTTTAAATATCTATAAATAAACAAGGCATAATTGGAAATATAGTTTAAAATTTTAATCTTTTATCAATTTCCAAAATTACACTTTTTAAAAAAGGGAAAATATTGAAATTCATTTCAATTACAATTGGGTAGCAAAATATTAGACCCCTCCAACTATGAACATAGGGGTACCCAAAAAAGAAGAAAATAACCCAATTAAGGGCATCCTTGTTCATAATAGGTATCTAAGCTTGCATGACATGTATTTTTCTCATCCAATACTACTTATTTACATATCTTAAGCCCCACATATAAACTTGAAAGTGGGATTTTGAAAATTGGCAAATCATTACTAGCAAAACAAGTGAACCAATTATATAATGTGGCCAATCACTAGCAATGGGAAATTGTGCATGGAGACCAATCAAGCAATCTAGCTGGTCCATAACAAGATTTGGACTATGTAGTGTTTCTTGCCAACCATTGCATTTGGTGAAAATATGCTATCCAAAATCATATTTGGAACCAAATCAACAAGTTTTTATTATTCTTTATCCAAAACAGGCTTTTATAGTGCATGGAGGGGGATGTTTTAAGCCTATGGTCTTCCATAATAAGGTAGCTTGCAAGTCTCTTGCTATCTTCTTTGAATACATTAATGAAACAACAAGCAACTTCAAACATATTCACAATGTAATGGAGTTCACAACCATAACCACAAGAACTTGAACATTGAAATTGTTCACTACATTATTGCATAATATGTCTTTTACAATAATTGCTTTTCTTATTGAATATTCAATCATATTGGACATTGGACACTTCTAGCTATAGTCAAAATGGTTGAAAATCATTTTAATAAAACATATTGAGCTTAATTTTTCATGGGGTGCAAGCATTATTAAATGGACTTGGATTGTCAAAACTATAAGTTTTTTGGATTGTGGAGGAATTCAAAATCTTAAAGCATATTCAATATCAACATTTTTTATTTCTTAATTATCCATGTTGTAATATAAACTTTAGTGGGCATCATATTGGGAAATAAGGATGAGTTATAAGAAAGGAGTGGACTCATAGTGAACTTTGACATTAAACATTATCATGATCACAAAATACAAATTCACATGTTGATTCAAAAAGTAGGTTCAAAATTCTTTATAAAAATAGGTTAATATCACATGAGGGGTGAAAGCACACTAGGTGAACCATTTTTGTTAAAAAAAAATGATGTATAACAAGTATTATAGTATGCCATGAGCTAAAATTTTGATGGCATCCTTTGGTTATTGTAAACACAAATTAAATTTTTTAAAAATTTGCACAACAACATTTTTGAATTCAAAATTCATTTTGAGTCAAATTCATTTTGATTCAATAGTTAGATGAGGAGGATTGGATAAAATCAATGTACATAGAATATATAATTTACAATTTTCAACAGCCATAGGGCTTCATGTTTATAATTCATGAAACATTATCAAACAAAAGAAAATTGAAAAAATAATGCAATGCCCATTTATAAAATCTCCTTCTTTTTGATACGGTAGTGGTTTTTTCCTAAAAATAGGATATTATTATGCATTCACTACTAAACAAATGCAAAAAAACATATATTTTGAAAGGAATTTCATCCAAAAGCTTTAAAATTTTAATTTTTCCTAGATTTAATTGATGTATATCAATATCATACACCATAAAAAAATTCACCCAAGAATGCCATTCACAACCCTAGTTTTGAAATATATATTCAAAATTTCAAACTTTGTGACAGGTATTATTTTGTCACGAATATATTCCATACATTCAAACTTTTCAATGTTTATTGAATTTTTCAAAATAATTGAATAGATGAAGTCTAAAACTAATCAAATATACTTAAAACAAGCAAAAAAATTCAAAATGCAATGTCCATACATTACCCAAAAATTTAATTGTAGAAAGATTATATGTGTGATTACAATTTGGGGGGGCTTAGTGTGCTTTTGCCCTAAGGTGCATAAGAGTAAGATGCATTGAAATGTTCCCTACAACAAAGTTCAAAGTGATTTTAAAATTGAATATTGCATGTTTTTAAGTCTTATTAATTCATTTTTCATTCAAAATTTCATGTTTCAAAATGAATTTGTTGACCAAATTTATGTCCAAATAATTATATTACAGTATTTCTGAAAATATTTCTTTTTAATCATTTCCAATGTAATGTTTTTAATTATAAAAATGTAAAATGTATTTAAATTAATAATAAATTAATATCACATGTGAAATACAATATAATTTTTTTTTTCCAGTTTCATAATTATTTTTTCCATTTTTAAAATTTAAAATTTAAAATTACATTAAATCAAAATATCGATTCACAAAACTAGCATAGTTCACATTGTGCATGTTGATGTTCATGTCAAAGTTCAATTGACAAAGTTTAATTATAGTTTACACCTAAGCACTGTGGATATGTTTTATGTCATGCACAATGACTTGTTGCCATCCATGTCATTGTTTAAATGACAAAATTTAGTTTCATGCACCATTATTATTCCAGGCAATATCCATCTGTAACTTTAGTAATGTTCAATAGGATTAAAGTTGGATCTAGCCATTCCTACTTTTATTTAGATTTAATTAAAACATACATAGCTAGTCATTTTAAGTTTATAGTCAAACTTAACAATGGTTGTGTATAGTCATTATAGTCCCAATTGATGCTAACAACCAAAAAAACATGTTTTTGTGTATTTTGTGAAACCTTTAAAACAATTTTAAACTAGTCCTTTCCAACATTTAGAACATTTGGTGTGGTTTTAAAATGGGTATCTTCTTCACTCACAAAATGATAGTATGGTTTTAATCATCAACGATAGTTTTAGTATAATTTATAACCTTGAGTCAAGGTCTTAATTAGGAACTAAATTTGGAATTAGCCATTGCTAGTCTCCACCCAATTGTGATGATTAACTTAAATTATTTAAGAGGTTGATGATTTTTCATATCCGAGCACATTTTGGAACTAGGTGAAAATACTTCTGCTCTAAAGGTTTATTTGTTCCACTCCCCATTTTGGGTTATTAGAACCACACCAAGCTATATAGATATGAAAGCAATTATTGATTCATAACTTCATTATTGGAGTCAACTTTGTGTGCACATATATGGTTTCGGATATACCAATTGGGTAAGTGTAAATATATAAATTCCATTTACGTTTATGTATGTGTATAACATTTGATGTGTGATTGTAAACATGTAATCACATAAAATCATTTAATGTTGTGTGAAACATGTTGGGTGTAAGTGCAAAACAAAATGCATAGTATGCATTCATCTTCCCACAAAAAGTTTATATAATAGAATGGGGTTATTGCACCTCCAATTACTATTGAAAATTAAATGGTTTATAGAAAAATGTGGAACTTTGACCTTGTTGCCATTGTCATTAAAGACTATGACTAATAGAAAATTGAAGATATTAGACCTCTCACTATCATTTCAAAGATTTTGGTTTTCAAAACAAGGAGAATATTGAAATGCAGGACCACAAGAAACACATACATGCAAGATGAAGTGAGGTGGTGGTCACCTAAAACAAGTCATTGACAAATTGTGTAACAATGATTTTAGGAGTTGCAAAATGACTAGATAGCCACCACTTGAACTTGTAAAAAAAATGTATGTGTTTACAAGAGCAACATGGGGTACCGGGAAGGGGGGGGGGGTAGAGTTCACCCTAAACCAACTTGCTACGAAATATAACAACCGAAGGAACCAAGACTACCACACAAAAAATGCAAAATGACATAGATGATTAGGAATTCCCTTGAAAAGTATAATGTGTTGTTAAAGCTTGTAGTATCACCAAGAGTTGCAAGATGATCACAACAACATTTTTTGTTGCATGTGCAATAAACTTAGATGAAGATGAGCACATGGGGAGAAGTTGCAACAATTTGCTATGGAAGATCACAATGAAACAAATTTTGAAAAACAAGTCATTCTTCTATGCAAGTTAACTTCATTTTCTCTCCTACTTACTTCTCTCCTAAAGTTGCCATTTCCCCGATTCTCCCCGCCTTTTTGTCCCCTCCTTCCATTCCATAATTGCCGGGATATTGCAAGCTGTAGTTTACATTTGCATAGACTTACATGCTCAGAAAATATAGATCGAGATATTTGTAGGGGTAAAACTTGGGCATCTGCATGTAAATCATGGAAGTTTACATGGCAATTTACATGGCCTTTCACACTTACAGGCATAACATCAATGAAAGCTAAAAGCATTTATAGTGGTAGGCCACCAAATTGCCACACTAGGGTTGTTGTAACATGTTCAATTTAACACTCTTAAGACCCTAGAGGACCGGATGTTTTTGAGACATGTCAACAATGCCCCACCAACTTCATGGCAAGTAGTTCCATTACATGAAATTAAAAACAAATTAAAAGGACCAGCCACTCCTCTCCTTGTAAGAGTTTCTGATAAGACTAATTTCGATGTAGTTGCAAGAAAGATTGCGCAAGGATATTCAAGGACAGAGGGGAAAAAAAAATAAAAATGTTTGCTATCAAGCAACAATCTAGCTAATTAAAAATACAAGGTTTGGGCACAAAAATTCAGAGTTTTAGGGTTTTAAAAATAACAATATTGCAAGCTCTGAGCTCCTTTAGACATTGAGATGTGTCCATCATTAGCTCAATTATACTGTTTCTCCATACATATAAAAGCTTTCAATTTATTTATTTATTTAACAAAACTTTCTAGCATCAACTATATCAAATTTGCAAGTCAATTGCAATTTTGGTCTCAGGGCAGCAAATATACAGGAGAGGGCCGAGTTTGTTACGTAGCGGTTTTTAGGGCCGTTCAAACCGGCCTCCGGTAGCAGTCCAGCCCATCCCCTAGCCCGGTTGGGGCTCCACCAGCCCTATATATGGCCTGTCTCGCCCCTCTTCTTCTCAACACAATCCTGATTTTTTTTCTCTACTTCTCTCTCTCTCTCTGTCTCTCTCTCTCGTGAACTCGTGCCTGATCTTTTGCACCTTCTCCCTTCCTCTTAGACTATTTTTTAAATCTGCCTTCAATGCTCTCTTTGTTTTTTCCCCTTGTGGCATGTAGGCCCTTCGCAGGTCTTGAAGAAGAAAGAAGTCGCAGAAGGACGGCCCAAAACGTCTCGAGAAGATGATGTCTCTTCACCATCAATTTCTCAACTAATTCGAGCAGCTCGATTCACTCCTTGTTGAAGTTTCCGCAGATCTGACGCTAATCATTTTTTCTTGTCTTATTCCACCAGCAGGAGTTTCCTTTAGCTCCACAATAATGGCGCATGATTTTTTTTTTAAGCTCTCCAGTGGTCCTTTTTTTTTTCTTTGATCAGTAGTAGCATTTCTGATGGGAGTTTCCTTCAGCTCAACAGTGACAGGTAATGAAGGGTGTACAGCTGCCGACTCAAACATCCGAATACCCTGCTGTTGAGGACGACGTATCCTGGCAGGGTATCCGCTTGTTTGATGCGGGAGGCGATCATCCTTTCTACATCTCTCTCTTGGACTGAAGGGAGCTCCCACTCGCTGTGCTGCAAATCTCAGCTCGACGCTATTATACCTAGCAACTGCAGGGAGCGTGAGTCCAAGCTCTGACCCAGTGGGTGAGCTTCCATCGTCTTTTAAGCCTCATGAAAGGGGGTCTCTCTGCCACAAACACTATCTTGTTTTGAAAATTTCAGTATATCTAGCCTCTGTCTGAAAGGCGTTCGTGGATACTAGCAAACTTAGAACTACTTTTCTTTTTCTTTTTCTTTTTGGTTTTTTTGTCTCGTGTATGCAGCTGAAATGGCCCATATAAGAGTGCAATTTCTTCTGGCTTCATTCGATTGCTGCAATTGTTTTTACAAGTTGACAGATCCTGGTATCTTTCCAGCTACATCCTATAAACGTCTAGTTGACTCATTCACCGGCTGTTACCCCCATCGGTCTATTCTTTCTACAGCTAGTCACTACCCACCGTCACATACGTCACGACCCTCTTTCAGACGGGACTGACGATTATGTCATACATTGTCCATGAAATGTGTTGAAGATGTTGGCACCTCCGCGTGGACTTGGAGCAGCTAACTCGTGAGTATACATGACGCTGTTGCTCCTACTATTTCTACAGTAATGGACAGAAAGATCAGATGAAGCTCTGCGTGTACTTAGCTCCTGGGCAGTAAGTAATTGCAAAGCAGTTTCTAGTCACAACCCTAGTTACAGCTACCACTGGACCCACGTAATCCATCTCCAAAATTGGAATAGTCACAGTACATCTGATTAGGCAGCTTAGAAAGCATGGGGTTCAACTCTTTTATATGTATAATATGTACTGTACTTACAACCAATGTTTGGTTAGACACTTCTTTGCCGAATATTTATGTATTTTACAAAGCCAGAGAACTGGGCAGTTTCAAATCGAATTTTCCAGAATTTCAAACAGTTGAGACTGGAATAAATATGCAAAATACATCTTGTGTTGTGCATTTTGTAGTGGTAACCCAATGGTTTTCAAATTTCAACAATTTTGACAAACGTCAATAAAATTCTCTCTTTTTTTCAGCTAGAACCTATTGGGAATTAATTTTTTTGTGCTCAACATCAGTCATAGGTAAGGTATATAATTTTATCAGACGGTGTAACAAGGTTCTTTTATCTCTCTGTCCCTTATATGTTGCTGTACAATGTACAACAGGGCTGATCATTCTAATGTGCTATTGAAAAATGCAACTAACTACATATATACGCCACAGTTTGACACTCAACAACTGATGTATGCATGTTGTTGTACACTCATCTAACAACATTATAATAAGAAATTGACCTATTATGAACAATTACTTGTTAGGTCTTGCAGTGCACATTACACCATGACATAAATTTTTTCTATGTAACTACAACCCAAAATGAAAAATCTTTTGAGTGTCTGAAATTCCCTAGATTTTATAGAGATCTATACTGTATATCGAAACATTAATTATTCCAACTATAGACAACAACCCTAAAACTCAAAAGTGAAAAAGAATAGCAAAAATCACAATCCAAATGAGGCACAATTACTCATGTGAACATGGACCTCTGGACTCATGGGGACAGCTCAATTGTTAATGATTTGCTATTCTGTCATCGATCTGTTCCATGATCATATCCTCTCTTTTCTTGTTTTCTTGTTAAGCCCCCTTTTTCACCTTTGAATAAAGTCTTTCAGGTTCACATTCTATAAATTCTTCCGACCAGTTTCGCCTAAATTCTCCTGAGTTGGCTGTCATTGCATTGCACCTTGCTAATAGCTTTGCTATTTTCCTCAGGATGCTGAGGCTGGTTAAAGGCACAGCAGAGCCTAACACCTGCTGTTGATCAGGTAGACAGTTTGATTGGTCCAGGTGCTCTGCTATTAGTGGGCTTGCACCTGTTTGCAGTCCCAGTTTTAGTTTTATTAGTGGGGTGGGGAAAAACAAGTAAATAACTAACCTTGGATGTGAGAAACATTTTTGCAGGGTCACATTTTGTGCACCAGTAGAGCTGCTCTTAGCTAGTCGTGCAAGCTCCGATGCTGAGCTACAACATTATGCAGCTTGTTAAATTGGATACAAGAAGATCAGAGGCGAAGATTCATGACCATGCTTAAAGAGAAATAATTAGTCGACTTCCTTCAGTGCAGATCTGCCCTCTTTCACATTCCAGAATCCTAATCGGGTGAGCTTTGAACACTGTCTCAAGTGTGAAACACAGTTATATAGCAGCGAAGAGCACTTTAGATATGGAGTTTTAAAGCAGGAATGCAGGGGGGGGGAGTATACATGTGCTGATCAAACTAATGTAACAATTTAGTGAACAATCGTGATACCGGTAAATGTGTATTTCTGACCTACCTTTGTGTCAGACCTTCAGCTCAGGCCCCTGCTGCTGCTCTAACTACACTGCATGACTCGGTACCTCTACAAGGTTCACATCCCCAACAATCACAGACTAGAAACTGGCACCCTGACTATATTCGCACATTGGAGTCACACATGATATGACACCAATGTTGTGCTGCACAGATAGACGAAATGGACCAGTGTTGGTGGGGGCATTGAAGTATTAGGGCACTAAAGCCCAAGGTCGAGGGCATTACTCTGTGTAAAGATCGGCCAAAAATTTCCTTCAATGATGGGTAGATTTTAGAAGGCGCAACACCAATATTGTAAAGTACTCGGCTAGAATTTGTATTGTCAATGGAGGACACCTGAAATCCAGGATTATAACTTCCTTGAAAAGAGGAAGCAGCTTACACCTACTTAACGAGCATAATGAGCCTCCTGTGCCTGGAAACTAGGTGGAAACTGCCTATTTCCTGCCTCCCTACTTTACACTGGGTAAGGCCTTGCTGTTAAGGCATTATGCCCGGAACCTTGGGCCTCACCCTTGGCTCCCAGGGCATAATGCCCTAACAGCAGGGCCGTATCCTATGTGTAAAGCCCACTCCAAATTGTAAGGCCCACTCTGCAGCTGGCAAAAAACAAAGTGATCTACTAACTTGTTCAAATACACTAGAGATTTCTGAAGGATCTTTACTAAGCCTGGTATCCACTGACCAGATGGCAGGGTGATCTAAATCTAATTGCCTTTGTCTTGGGCCCTCCCTCCTGGGGAGCATGGGTCACACCCCTGCAGAGGGGTATGGAATAGCAAAAAGGAGCTACCACTGGCCATAAACCATAGTATGGAATATTCCAGACCCTAGTGATTGGGAATATTTCATAACCGAGGGTTGTTTAATTCTTACTTTTGGGAATTATACCCAACCATGGGTGTGGTCAAATTTGATAATCAAGTGTTGAATGGATTAATTTTAGGGCTGGGGAACTTTCTGCACACCAAGTTAAGCTTTTTAAAGTTTTGGCACATATTATTGAATCTCAATATATTGATGACTTGTGCAAGGCACAATTAAAAACCTTTTTTAATTTTCTGATGGCCATGACATGTGAGAGAAGGATGTTAACGACCAGTTTTATATGAGCTTTTCCAAGATGATGAGATTGCATGGTTGTGTCAAGTGTGTGGATTGAAGTTTTGTGTTACTTCAAGATTGTAAGTTTTGAAATTTCATATTATGTTTTTTTGTGGGTGAAGTCAATTTTATATAAAAATTTGAAACTTCAAGACATGATATGAGCCTGGGCTTTTTACACTTACCATAAGAGTATTCTCATAATCAGGGGTCTCCTAACCCCTAGTTATCATGGGAATAATCCATACACACCACAGGTTGTGGCCAGTGGTAATAGCCTTTTTTCTATTCCACAAAGGGATCTATCTTATGGGTCCTTGCTTATGAAAGGAAGGGTTGGTGTTTTGATATTCCAAGGCTAGTCCCCATAAGAACCTAAACATGCAAACACGTTCTTGACAATATTCAGATGGCAAGTCCCTGCTTTAATAGGCCCCAGGGCGGTGGGCACCCCTTGATAGGTCCCAAAAAGACGTCAATGCCCTTAGTCATTCCAAGCTACTTTGGCAGCTGCTGAAAAGGTTTGGCTGTGTCTGGCACATTCCTAATAGGACCTTGGCAAAATCCCTGTGTCTTGAAATGCAATGTCCCAAGTCGTGACATGCAAATGATGAATCTATCCAAACATGCCAAACCTAGTGAAACCACAATGAGTAGCTGTGATACATGTATCTTTGGTCTGGTGGTCAAACTACCCTTGAAAGTCCAAACTTCACAAACTTAATCTATTCTTGAACAAACCCTCTCAAGGCTTAATATGATTCATGAAATGCAAAGCAATGACTTCATTTTTCATTCCCACATGTTTTTTTTGGAGGACACAAGTACAATTCTTCACAATTGGGAAGACTACTTGTTCCAGTAGCAAGCATTGTGTGTGGACGTGCACCAATCATGGGCCTGTGTGCACATTGTATGTAATACTTTTGTTTTGAAGGTTGGATGAATCATCTGTTTTTCTCTTGGCACCTTTCATGAAGTTACCATTCACACAAAAACCCTTATCACGATTTGTAGTGTGTATTTGGAGGACTGCTTACTAAGCTTAAGAACTCGCAAAAGAAAATTTTCTAAAAACGAAAAACTTGCACCTATGGGCATTTCGTTTTTCAAAATGTCATGTGCCATTTTTTTTCCCATGATCCCCAGTGGGTAACATGGGAATTTATTTTTAAAATAAAAAATGTCAAATTTTCTGTCATGTAATGCCCTCAGCCACAGGCATTACCAGAATCAGACCGACCTCTGCTCTTTCTTGCATGGGCGTTGCCCTTCACATAAGAACATGGCAACTTCATTTACATCTAAAAGTGGTCAATGCAACCAATTACACCTAAACCATCCAATATTTGATTATTTAACACAAAAGAATCCCCAGGGCAGATCTGTAAAATGAACATTAATCAAACAACATGAAATATGAACCATGCCATGGAATTTTTAATGAATAATAGTAATGATTGGTTGTGAGGTTTACAGAATCTTGGAGTGGACCTTAGAAATCAGCAAGGGATTTTTATTTTATAAGCACTTTTCCTTAGGGAATTTTTAAGTTTCAGAAGATGTTGGTGTCAAGCATAACATGTTGATGGGTACAACAAGCTACGGAGTAAAGAACTGATACATACATAGATGGTTCTTGAAGCTATACTATGCAAGCTTCAAGTTGGAAAGATCAATTATAATTGGATGTGCTTGAACCTAGCTCTGCTTGGGGAAAGGCCATGTCTTGATAAAACAATTGACAACATGGCAATCGTATTGCCACAAGACAACTCTCAATATAAGACATATAATATTGCGTATATGTCATCGATCATGTGAAGGTTTAGATTGCTGAATGTTGTCATGAGCTTCAAAGCAATGTTGTTGCTATTCATAATAGCGTCTCCTAGATTATGCATCTTTGACAAATCCTATGGATTCCTTGCCAAGAAATTTTAGAGGCATTGCTAGTGAACCTTATGGAGGCATTGTGTCATGCATTAGTACCATGTCAGCATGTACACCTATAAATATTAAAAATAGTCAAGTAAACAACAAGAAACCCTCACAAATGAAGGTTATAAATATGTTAAGATATTATGATCTTATTAATGCACATTAGTGAAAAAAGATTTTATCTTGGATCATTTATTTAAAAACATTAAATGTTCCACAGTTTCATGATGGATGTTGTTGCCTGCAATTTTGACAAGGTAAATCAAATGTGATCTTGTATCTTGCACCTCCCTAGAACCAACCCTTGCATCTTTACCTTTTTTGGAAACACAAAGAGACACAATGCACAAAACACAAAACACCCTAAACCAATGTTGAGCACAAACTCAAACAAAAACCAAAAGCACAAAGGTTTAGGAATTATGCCAATCACCAAGAAGATTGTTTCACCACACAATCTTTCAATGCTCCTCATGCAAGCTTCAATGATGAAAGAAAAGTTTTATGCTGTTACTGCCATTCCTGACAACTAAATCAAATCTAAAGCCATGAACATTTACAAGCCAAATCAGTTTTCACAAAAACATGCCAGATTTTTCAATCAACAACTCTCTCATTGTTGCAATTCTCTCAACAAATGACCTTTGGTGGTTCCTTATAGTGCTGATTTTTTGAATTGTTCACCTTTAGTGGTTAAGTGTGTATATACCCCAATATGTAACCACTGAAGGTATGCTCCTAATTCTAATAATCACCCAATGCTAGTTTTTACATAGTCTTCTAGCCTATTGACAATGAGCAAGTTTTTAAGCTTTGGAGAGGAGGTGAAAAATTAATGGTTGCTTAACTCTGGTAGGACCTAGGCTAAAAATAATTCCACATAGACAACTGACAATCAACAATTCTTTGCCAAATATTTATTCATTTTAGAGAACAAAGTATGGCAATGTCAAACTTAATTTTCCAAAATTTTAACAATTGAGGAATAAGTGTGCAAAGTACACCTTATGTTGTGTATTTGTAATATAACCCAATGGGAGTACAATTCTCAATTTTTTTTGCAAATATCAATAAAATTTTCTTATCATGTCGTGAAAGGGAGTCATAGGGAATAGCCAACCCATGGACGATACCCAATCGTGTCTTCGAGACGCAGTTGAACGGAGAAAAATATTTATTTATTTTTTATTTTTTTATTTGTGAACGTGAGGTGTAGGTGAGATATTAGCCCGAGTGCGTTTGGCAAGACTCCAATGGAGTATCACAATGTCTTCTTTGTATGACGAAGCTTAGTAACAATCGTACCAAGACAACAAAGAAACCAAGATCCCTAAAAAAAAAGTATTTCGATTTTCACTATGCTCACGAAAATCAAAGCAAAGGACGAAGGCACAACGCTTGATCAAAGCCCAAGGTATCTAAAGCACCTAAAATGCACTGCGCAAAGATGCCCAAGAGCATCTAATTATGAGCATTCAGTGGAATTGGTGAACCATTTGGACGTTTGGATCTTTGAATGGGGCAGAGGGCTTGTAGTACTTGCTTATTTGAAAGAGACCCAAAAAGGCGCTAACATTGGCAGAAGGAAAGGAGCCTAGATCAACATACCTTCTATTAATAGGTAGGATGGGGCAGAGGGCTTGTAATACTTGCTTATTTGAAAGAGACTCAAAAAAGCGCTAACATTGACAGAAGGAAAGGAGCCTAGATCAACATACCCTCTATTAATAGGTAGGGAGGGGATACGTTGTATATTCAAGCAACACAAAGAAATCGATTTTCCAGCTAGACCTTTTTCGTATTATTTTGCGTTGAACATCAGTCATCAATAAGGTAGAGTTGTCTCTGCATTCTTCGTCGATGAACCAGCAGTGGATGATGGTCTTCATTGGTGAACAAAGCTTCTGCAAACAGTAATCATCATCATCATCATTGTCTCATTGTAGTCATCATCGTTTCTCCCTGTCCATGAAGTAAGGCCCATTTTTGCTTCCATTGTGCTAAAGCTGTCCCTTATGGCGTCACCTGCAAGGATCACAAGGTAGTAAGGCCTAGGGTCAAGGGCATTACTAGAAGAAGGGCCTGCATGAGGCAAGGAGCCAAGCATGGGCCCACTTTTGGTAATGCTCTCCACTAAGGGCCTTACTGGATGTAAAAATTAACAGGTTTTTTATTTTTGCTTATTTCTTGTGATACCCTGATACCCACCATGTATCACAGGAAAAAAAAAAGTGAAAAAAAGATGTGGGGCATTTCAAAAAACAGAATGCATGTGCATGTGTGGGCATTTCATTTTCTGAAATGCTCCATGGGTTCTTCTGCTTTGTAAGGGTGCATGCGGATACACTAAAAAAATTCACACAGGTTTTTATGTGTATGGAAATGCCCTACGAGCAGGGCATTTAGGCCGTGGACCTGAGGGCAGAGTAAAAACTGACCTAAGTGATCTGCAAGATGTATCCTCCTAAACCTACTCTCAATTATGGATCATATGCTTGTGGATGGAAAGAGTGTATGTTCGAAATCTCAAAATTTTCCAGAGATGATGTGACTTAATATGCTTCACTATTGTTTGGTTTTCACCATTTTGTGATTGAACTGTTTTGATGATTAGTGATTATTTTTTAAGGTTCCTCATAGAATCTACGATGTTCTGTTGTGGGATGCTATATCTCGATGTTGCGCAAAAATCAGTATGCAAGTTGATATGGAATTTATTCTAACTTCTTGTTCAGAAGGTGCAGGAATTGATAGTTTCAAATTTTCCCTTTGGTTATTATTCATCCAGATTCTAGAGGTTTGAGCAATGATCACGGTCCTGACAGATGTAGTACATATGTCATTGGCTGTTCACAATTTGCTTGACCAGAACCCTTAGCTTCTTCACTCTGTGTTTTCCAGGAACACATTCAATGTGGTGATGCACTTTGCTGCTTTGGCATATGTGGGAGAGAGCATGGAGGAACCTCTAATGTAAGTGCTTGAGATAATCCTTTTGAATTGGTAAGATACTATATGCATGTAAGTCAAACTTATGACCAAGAGCAAAAGGTTCCAAGGAAGAATTTGTTTGAATACCATCTCAGATGGTTCAAAGTAAGTGTGGCTTGACACTTCACCTGCTTTGGTTGGTTGAATGAAGTACTTAAAGCAAAATACAGGCAATGTTGTGAACATCCTAAATGCAATGCATGTCTACAATGTTAACAAGTTCATCTTTAGCAGCACTTGTGCAACATATGATGACCATGAGGAGATGCCTATCACAGAGGATACTGTGCAGGTAGTCAGTGTATATAATGAGCTTCTTGTCTGTAGGGAAGCTGGCTATTTTCTCCTGTACATGACAGAATCAGGTGCTCCATGCATTTTCAAGCAGTACCTCCACTCTCTATAGGCTGCATATCCTTTTAAAGACCACTTTTTGTTAAGTAGTCACAAGATCTGCTGAATCACAAATCCCCTTCTAATGTTCCTAGTGCAGTAGGTGGCTCACCATGTGATACTGCTTTTGTCTAATATGCACAATAGATATTGTATTTGGTTTATGTTTTTCTGGTATGCCTTCAATGAAGACTTTCCACATCAAATGCATCTAGCCATCATCCCATTGTCCCTGACTTCCTTTAGTGGTGATACATTGCAGGTGCCAATAAATCCATATGGAAGATCAAAAAAGCTAGCAGAGGAGATTACAGTGACTCTAATACACAGTTTGTAGCAGCAATTCTGAGGTGCCAAATCTCTATTTCCTTTTTCTTTTCTGTACAGATCCTAGTGGAAACAACCTGCAAATTGCAAATCTTATCATTTCTGGATTGCAGATATTTCAATGTGAATGGTTCAGACCCCAAGGGTCAGCTGGGCAAGTCACCATTGTGCCAGTGTCAGAAATTTGGTCACAGAGCTGGAATTCATTCCTTGTGCTTGTTGTGCAAATACATTAGGTGCACACTGTGCTAATTATTGTAGTGTATCAGGCTCTATTCTGTGCTTGGACATAGTTTCTCAGTGCACCACAATTGTCCCTGTAAAGCCAATTTTGTATTGGTAGTCATTGTAGGGTCAGAGTTTTTATTGTCTCAGAAGCTGAAAGGCAGGTACCTATGTTTCCACATAAGTAGCACTACTTTAAAGGTTGCCTCTCTCAACTGAAAAAATGGTTTGTGGGGATTGTCCAGGAGAGTCTGTCTAGGAGTTTGTAGCAGAATGGCTCAAGGTCACAGGAAAACAGATGAAAGTGAACATCTTTTTATTTCATAAGATCTACTCAAGAAGCACTTTCACCAACATTAGAATGACTCAGAGCTTTGTTGGCATATTGTCTAGTTAGCCAATGAGTTCAAGTCCTGGCTTGCCGAGTTATCAGACTTCACCTGAGCGATCACAAAACCTTTAGACCTGCCAGCTTCTAAACCAGAACTCAAGCTCATCAAGATTCACAATATCACCAGTGGCATTTCACCACTGCTTTCAGCATTGACATAACATTTGCTGCTCAGCTCACATTTTAGCTTCTCCCTCCAACACTATTTGAACTTTCTAATACATCTCTGAAAGAAACATAAGGAGCTTGAACTTAATCCTGGCAGATGGAGATCCAAAAGGAGAAAAGGCCTGGGGAATACTCAGAGGTTTACTGTGATGCTTCTAAGATCAAGGAGTTGAAATGGAAGGCTAAGTTCACTAACTTGGAGGATTCCCTTCCCCTAGCATGGAATTGGCATAGAACTCACCCCAATGGATATGCTACTACTGATGAAATTGCCAATGGCAAGTACAATCTATGACAGAGGAATTCAACATGCAAGACAGTATATACCTATTCTTGTTGGGAACCCCGAACTTCAAACTGCTTGAGAGAACCTAGTGGAAAGCTTGTAAAATTTGGTGGAAATTTTCTGCAGACAGCTGTCCTGTTTAGATCTAAAACCGCATCAAAAACTCCCCACCCTTGATTCTTGTGATTGTCCTGCCCTAAACTATAGGCCATAGAGACAAGATATCAACATTCTCACTGTAATTACAGATCACAAATCGGACATCAATTATGTTGCTGTTGTCTAATCAGAGGCCTTCCAATAACAGAAGATCAGTGCAACATTGTCTTCTAGTGCAATGTCATCATCTTCTCTTCTTTGCAATTCTTCCCTCATGATCATCATGAGCTCTTCTTTCATCATCTCTATATCTTCTCTTATCTTCATCTATGACCTTTTTCCTGTCTTCATCTCTACCTCTTCTTCTATCTTCATCTCTACTTATTTCATCTTTGTCCCTACCCCTTCTTTCATCCACATCTCTAATATTCTTTGGAATTGTGTTCATCCTTCGGCCAGCATCTTTCATGGAACCATCAAACTTGTCATTGGTCCACTTTGAACTGTCCTCCTTCGGTCCCCAACCAGTGTTTGCATTTCTCTGCACCATAAAACAGGGAAGAAATATGAAGATGTTGAAGAGCAGGGGTATGGAGAAAAAGGAAAAAAAGGTTAGCTTCTCTCATCAACAACCCACCAAAGAATTTTGAAACAATTTTAAGCATGTCTTTGGGTTGGGTTGAAGGTTTATTGTTTCAGACTAGAAACCTTCTCATCATGTGAGAATTTGCAAGAAGATCCCCGATTACATTCCCCACGTTGAAATGCATAACAAACTCCTCGCTCTTCTCTCTTAGCTTGCTCCTCCTCCTCATTCTCTTCTTGTTTCTTCTTATAATTCTCCACATGATCCACTTTGATGATGCGGCCTACCACTCGTGCCCCATTCAAATTATCTGCACAGCATACCACAGATTTGAAAAACCAAACAGAAAAAACACACCTTTCTTTTGTCAATTGCCTTAAATCACAATGATACTGAAGAAACAAACAACAACAGTTTATAGTTTGCTAGTAGAGATCTAAGGTTTAGGGTTTAGAGTAATAACAATATCTGTTAATAGAGGTTTAGGGTGTTACAAGTGTTAGGGTGTTAGGGTTTAGAGTTTGCAGTAAAAAAAAATCTGCTAGTGGAGCTCACCAACAGAAAGCACAGTGCTCCGTTGGTCTTCATATGCAAGAAAAGCAAAGCCCTTAGACTTCCCAGTAGCCTTGTCCCTCACCAGATTCACATCCACCACCTCCCCATACCTGCAACCCCATTGTCAGTCTGCCTCTCAGAAACCATCCATTATCTTGAAAAGTTTGGAAATCAAGTTGAAAAACTGGAGTACTGAACCAGGAGGACGAAAAGGATTGCAGACAACCACTGTGCAAAGACTATAACCATAATGTGAGTGTAAGACTGAAATCAAACGAAAACCTGTGGAAGAGAAGAGAGAGAGATGCTTGCTGTGCAAACCATAGAACTAATGACATGCAACAAAAATCTGCAAAGAGAGTGGAAGGGAGATCTGCTAACTGGATAAAAACTCGAACCCTAAAACTGAAATTCAATGAACTCCAAAGAGAGGGAAACCACGGTGCCAGAAACTAAACCCTAAAACCTGAAATGCACCACGAATTGAGAGAGAGTGAGAGAGCTTCGAACCCTGAACCTGGAATGCAACGAACACCAAGGACGAGGGAAACGTCGCTACCAGAAACGAAACCCTAAACTGAAATGCACACACAACTCTATGCGAAGAAAACCGGGAGACAGAGAGAGAAGGGGAAAGAGCGATAATATACTCACTGAGCAAATACGGCAAGCAGGTCACCCTCCGTGAGGTCGAAGGGAAGGCCGCCCACATAGATATAGGCAGAGTCCTTGTACTTGGCATGCCAGGAACCTTGATCGGAGATACCAGAGGCTTGCTCCCGCGCTGTAATCTTCTGCGTGTTCTTCACTTGCGTCAATGGATTCATGGTCCCTGCACCTTGCCGATTTCCCAATTCCCCGTCCTCCCTATTTCACCCAATCCTACTGCTCCACAAACAGCTCGTTCCTCAACTCCCGCTTCATCGTCGAGAATCAATTGTCGATAATCCCTCCAAGAATTCCTCCAGCTGCAATGCATCACAAAACCCTAGCGACTGCAGTATGCAACGACACAAGGTTCCTGCTTTTCCCCCGTTGAACCCTTTTTGGGCCTCTCGATCCACTGCAGAGGCGTTCACACCACGACAACTCTTCTGTGTGAAACTTGGTATTACTGAACACGAAACTCCAAAATGAATTCACACCTTCCACAACACTTATGGGACCATTTTTTTTTTTTCCCACCCCAGAACGCATCCATGGTAGTGAAAACCACTGTCATTTCATTGCCCTTTGTTTCACTTCCAAATGTGGTTTTTTTTAATCTTAAAAAAAAAAAAGGTATGATGGGTCCTCTCAATAATTCAAATATGACAATTTTCCAACTAAACACAAGAAAATAAATTCAAAACTTTTCAAAATTTCATTATAAAAACATAAGTTACTCCAATGACTTTATAGTAAGTTGAATATAAAAATTGAAATTTTTTAATATAATTAAAGAAATAACAAATGCATTTGAAATTGTATGAGTCAATACTAGCGTTCTTTTGTAGTTTTACATTGGAAGTTGAATGTATTTTTATTATAATACAAAAAAGTTGAAATTTCACAAATACATTTCAATACACCATTTACTTGAAATATTTTTAATTTTTAAATGTTTTATTTTGACCTACTTTTCAACACTATGACATTGGTTTAAAATTTCAAATTTACTTAAATCTATTGTAAACATGTGGTTTTAAAATATAGTTATAATCAAGTCAAAGAACATGATCATATAAATTATTGAACCAAATAAATATCTACTTTCTAGCCATTTATAAGGCCTACTAAAGGCCTACTTGACAACTACTTTCCATTTATTAGCCAAGATAATTAAATTGTTCATTTTACTATGCTTTCACCCTATGGGGTTGCTATAAAAAATAAAAAAACTAACTATTGTAATATAATGATATCATGGGTCTCAACTTATTGTTGGAATGTGGAATTGTAGCAAACAATTACACTTGAAGACAAGCAAAGGATTTTGCATTGAAGGATAGGTTGGTTATTACAAGGTTTGAAATACAAACTTGGGGAAATTATTTTTGCATGCAACATCATTGTCTTCTCCCCTTTGTAGAACCCATTTTTACATCATTATCATATGAACCTCTTCTCTTGTCATCATTCTTTGTGTCCTTTCATCTTCATCTTTAATTTGTTTCCCATAATCTCTATTTATTTTACCATCTTCATCTTTATGTTTGTCAGTATTGTCCCTACCAATCCTTTCATCCTCATCCCTACCCTTCTTTCTTTCCATGTGCATTTTGTCTATGAAATTTTTTAACATCTTTCTACCTCTCTTTAGCTTGTCTACTTTAGGAAAACTCTTGTGCATTGGAGTAATTTCCCTCTTTAATCCCAATGTTTTTCTGCTACCCTTTTCTTCAACCCTAAATTTCTTTGGCAACACTTGGAGATGTTCAAGTCAACACCAACAAAAAAAAACAAGTTTGTTTGGCTAGATTTGAAAGAGATTGGAGGCACAAATGATGGGATACCTTATAACAACCCTAGTTCATGAGTTATTACTGAAGAAGATTTTGGGGGTGAAGGACATAACCTATTTCAAGGGGTTGTCTTCACATGTTTTCTCCTCACCTAACATTGTGAAGAAAAAAAAACCACCAATAATATAACAAACTAAACCCACAACATTAAGCTATCTTTTCAGGGCAAATGAGGAACCAATAGAAGCCCAAGCAAGATCCTTGTGGAGGGATCAATCAAGGAAGATGGAAACAAATAAAAAACTAACAGGATCACTCACTCTAACCAACTTCCCTAAAGCCAATTCCCATGATTAGCACAACCCTAAACTTGGTTTCATTATTATGATGGGGTTCGAAAAAAATTCCAACTCTGTAAAATAGAAAGGTATTAGGAGATGGATGGCATCACTAGTCACCCCTCCTCAAGTTTTGTTACTCTAAGAGCATCACCTAGATGTAATTGAATGTAAAGAACATGCAAAAGGCATCAAATTTTGGAAAGGGAAGCATTAATGCTATCCAGGCATCCCAATGGAGAGATCCAAATGAATGAACATCAGAACAGCTATTCTGGTAAAGTTGGAATCTCATTCCATCCATCTTAAAACATGGAATGATTAAAGAGGGCAAAGCTGAATTTGTGATTCTGAGAATTTTTAACTTGGAAACCATTGTTATATGCAGGGCTAGGAACTTTAGGGACATGGCAACTGTACAACACAAACGGGTTTAGGACTGAAACTATGTATGTTTATTACATAGCTATGAAAATTTATGTTCTTGATTGCAGAAATATCTTCTCAACCTTCTATTGTCTATGCATAACAATATGTTTCCCCATTTTTCTATCATGAACTAAACATAAACACCAACCCCTGTCAAAACAAAAATCTTTCAAAACCAAAACTTCAATTCTAATAAACTTTGCATTCATACAATAACTTTGTACAAGTGAAGGTGATTCTCAAGGTCACAAACACCCCCTTAAATACTAACCAAATGGAAACAAATCAAGAAACTTCCTAAAGTTTATCCACCACATGGTCCCCCATGTGATTCCACAATTAATCATAAGGAAACAAAATCACATGGTCCCCTCGTGTGATTTCACAATAAATCACAAGGAAACATAATAACATGGTCCCCCCGTGTGATTCCACAATAAATCACAAGGAAACATAATCACATGGTGCACATGTGATTTCACAATTAATCACAAGGAAACATAATCACATGGTGCACATGACTTCCACATAAGTCAATGCACCATGACCAAATTATGGAATCCTACCATTCAACTTATCGCTTTAAATAATTACCTAAGTAATTATGTAATTACATCAAGTTACACAACCACTTGGAAACTCTTCCTAGACCAACATCTAGAGGCCACCTATAATTGGGGGAGGGGGGCAAGGGGGAGGGGGGTGGTTTAGTAATCTAAAAGTGGTAGAAAAAATGGATTCGGTTGGGCCAAGATTTATGCTAAAAAAGGAAGTTACAGTGTGGCACCACATGACCCTTGAGTATGGGCTACTACACACATGGCAACTAGCTAAAGCTTAGTTTCAAAAAGACCCAAAAAATCTTTAAATGATGGACATTTTATCAAACTTCCAATCCAAATTGGTGAACTACTTCCAAGAACTTGTGGCAAAACCCAACCATTCACTAACAACAAACTGGGTAAGGTATAGTGTGACAGATGCCCCCAACTCTTCTGTGATTTCCACAAGTTAGGAAAGAAAAAGGTCTTGAATAAAGAGCTAGTTGGTGAAAAATGTACATTAACCAAGCAAAAGACCTAGTTTGCTACATAATCTAGTTCTATTCAAAGTTGGTCATGGTAGAGCCTTACTTAGACCAATGCACAATGGCTCAAAATGCATGTTGGGAATCAATTCTTTCCTGGGTCACAAATGTCATGAACAAGGAGTTTACCAAGGCCCTTTCCCTTAAGGAAATAAAGACAACCATTTCAACCATGCCCAAGGGCAAAACGCTTGGCAAAGACGGCTTTCCAACACAATTCTTCTAGGAGCATTTGGAGCAAGTGGCGCCCACACTCTTGAAAATATACAAGGCAATGTAACATTAGAAATCAAAATCAATGGGGAAATAGGGGCTACCTTTAATCTTCATAGATGATATATTAGGTGGGTTGCCTCTTAGCACCCTACCTCTTTATTCTTGTAAGAGATGTTTTAAGACATATGCTAGAGGATCCAAAGTTTGGAGTGGAAGGGCCGACCCTTCCCAAAGGGGGAACCCTAAGGGCCCAAACCTTTGCGGATGACATTGCCCTATACTTAAAGGGCATGGAATAGAATATGGACAAAGCTAAGGAAATACTTGACTATTCTACCTTGCCTTTGGAGCAAGAAATTAGAATAACTAGCACAAGTCATGTGCCATATGGTAGCAAAAAGAAAGTGAAATTGGGGTTGGGGCCAAGAGCCTAACCTCAAATGGGCTAAAGAAGTAAAAAATGTGAGGTATTTAGGAGTCCAAGTTGGATTTCACATACTGGGAAAGGCCAACTTTGACAAATTAATGGGCTCCTTTAGCAAAAAATTAATGCACTCCTAAAAATTGGAAAGAAATTATAGAGGTTGTGACCTTCAGCCTTGTCAAGCGAAAGGCCGAAGGCAACAACTATTTTTGTGAAGAGTTTATTGTAGGTTAATAATTGTAGACCTAATGAAATCTTTATCCAAAATTCTAGACTTGTAATGAAGATTTTGTTAAAGTTTCCTTGCCCATAGTTTACAAAAAATGTCCAACAAACAAGTTGGAATAGAAGGCGAAAGGTTGTGCCATAGTATATCTATACTCAATTTATCATAGATGTAGGCCTAGCTTAATAAATTAACACAAAATTGAATATTACAATTGAGGTGCATTACTAGCCACTATTATTGATTTTCTGTTTTTGACTTTCTTTCAAATATTCAATTTAGCTTATTTATAATCAAATTTAGTTGTAGGCATGAGAATCGGTCTTATGTTAAAACATATCAATTACACATTTTGTTATAAGATTGATTACACTAGAATAAATTGTAGGTTTGGGCTATTAAGTTTTTTCAATTCTACTTATGCTTGTAGCGAATGTGTTATCAATGGTTTTTCTAATCCAAATGGTGTTATTGTTTATTGTTTAACAAATTGTTGATCTACCATTGTAAAACATAATTGACTTCATCAAATATGTATATCTAAAAAGACTATTATTACATATGGTGTTTAACGTTGACTATCAAAAGAATCATTTTTGTTCTTTTGGCCCAATCACCAAGGCTAGAAGAACTTTTATAGTAATGATAGCTTTAATTATAGCAAAAATCAAATTGTAAAAACATTTTGAAACTTAGAAAGGACAGCAATGTTCAGGCAACTAGTCTTTTTTCCATTGCCCAACATCATGTTTTTGGCATTAAATGTGCCATGTCATGTACCATTGCATAGCAAAACTACATGGGGCAATTGTCATCTCTACCTTGCAAGAAGAGTTTTAGTTGCTAACGAAGTTCTTTTTCCATTTATGTGGTACTTTGCTGCATGTTAAAACCCCAACCCTAGAATGACATATCAAATTAAAGGGTTAATCATAAATTTCATTTGATGGGGGAAGGGGATTGAAAGGAAATGTACCAAAGTAAAATGAGCCATTTTAAATTAGCATATAATTAATGGAGGTTTAAAAATTATAAATCTTAAGGCCCAATTTCAAGCCCTATTGGCTAAGCTACTTGTGAAAATGCTGACCCCAAGAATAGATCCTTGGAAAGAACTACTAAGCCATAGAACTAAACATGTGCAACCAATTGGAAGGTGTCACAACCCTAGCTTTGGGTTCGTGACCAAAACAAAGGTTTACAAAGGTGCGAGGCAAGAGTGAAGCTCAGAAGTCACATTTCATGCTCTCAGGAGTGTAGGAAAGTGTGACGGAATGAACCTCCACATTCCCAAGTGATTTCTCACTTTTGGAGTTAGAGTCCTGATGGACTTCCGAATTTTTAAAAGGCGATTACAGGGGTCAAAACTCATGGGATTGAAGATTTCCTTATACCATTGGAAAGCTCTTGGAATGAAGATGTCTAAAATGGGCTTGCATGACCCATTTTGGTACTTAAAACATAAGTTTGGTCAAAAGAAAAGTCGGGAATCACCATGATTTCCTTGCATGTAGGTGACGTGCCACATACCATTGGAAAGCTCTCAATGAGGGCTACAACTTTGTTTTAAACCTCACTTCAATCGGAGGTCTACGTAAGAAGTTACGGGCTTCCAAAGTTGCGAAGGTCCTAATTTCAAGAATTTTGGGACTCCCAACTTGGGAGTCCTGGGACAAAATGACATTTGGGTGTTAGCCTTGTGACCAGACATAGAAAATATTATAAAGGGGAAGGTGATGGCTTCCCCCAAGTCCAAGCTATGATGAGTCTTGTGAGTCTGTGTTTGCTCGTGGCTCGTTCATGCACCAAAAGTGTTCCAACTATGCACTAACTAACTTGTTGTTTAATTTGTGCAGGTATGTGTGAATAATTGACCCGCTTGTCATTCGACCTAATCCCCATACCGGAGCTCCAGCACGCCCCTCTACCCTCAAAGTGTTTTGAATCATTTAAAAAATATATTTGCACTTTGCAAAATATCATGGCAACATTTAAATTCTCACAAATATATTTTTTAATCATATAATATTAATTTAAAAATGTAGTTTCCTTTTACAATTGCATTATTTAGCTATTGAACTTCCTTATTTAGAGTATAATTTATGAAAACATTTTTTAATATTGGCTTGGTGGAAATTGAAAGTTGCATAGTTTCAAAAAACAATATTTGTGACAACATTTTTTGACCTTTGTAATGTGTTTTCACTTGAAAGCACTACCCATGTGGTTACTTGCTCCAAAAAAATAGTGTGATGGATTTGTATAAATTGTAAGCACAGAAAGTGACAATTTAGCAAATAATTTTGAATTGGTATAAGCACCTTGTGACTCCCACTTACACATCTCAATGGAAAAATGTGGGCTCCAAGCTTACAAAGGTGCTCAAGTTTTAGGCTTCTAATATACAAATTTGCTATACAATTAAACAACATGCAACATTTGCAAATAGGATCTAAAATTTAAATGTTATTACTAATTCAAAAGATCTTGTTTGAGATTTTAACCTTAGTCACAAGGACCCTACCCAAATTACATCACAAGGTATTTGTAACAACTGACAAAACCAATATCATAACTCAAATGATTTCATATAATGGAAAAAAAAAATTAGTTTTTAAGAGCATACCCTACCATGTGAAAAATACATTAGAAAAACTTACATATGCCACAACAAAACTTTAATGCACCAAGTTCAAACTTGCATAAGTTACAACATCAATTGCAACCCACAACATATAAAAAGCAAATTGCAACTACAACTTTCAAAAATCATGCATTCACTCATAATGTTTAACCTTGTCTCCATCATTCTAATTTGATATAACAACTTGAAAAGGGAAAGTGTCCTTAGTGCAAAAATCTTGAGCAAACATGTGTATAACAATGTTTAAATACCTAGCCAATCAATTCCAAAGGACTTTGTGAAATAAGGGTGGAAAATGTTCTTTCATTTTATATGCTACTAATGATTTGAACAATGGCCATTTGAGCAAGTTTCATGAACTTAAACAAATAGCCAATAGATTGTTTGTAGCAAGTTGAATCTACCACAATCTAGTGGTTTGATTTTCATCTCTAGGTTTTTTTCATGGTTAGCTTGAAAAGGGATGTCTATAGATGCAAAATATGCCTTAAAAATGACTTAGAAATTGATGAGCAAGATCTACCAAATTTCTTGTGTGTTTAGTAATGTCATTTGATCAAGTTAAATGAGGTGCAAAAATGGACTCACAATTTGGCATTGTGAGTAAATGACTCCAAAAACATTAATTAATTCATGATTTGAAAACCTATTCACCAACTCAATGACAAACAAATCACATGCAACAATGCATTGGTCTTTCATAACTATGATACTTGTTTCAAATACATCATGAATAATTAGAGGATGAAGACTAGTTAAAGGATCAACATAGTGAACCATGTGGGACTATTTCATAATTTGGAAAGCCAAATGTCATGTGCCATCATTTAAGCTAATCACCCACTCTCATGAAATATGTGTTTGTAACAACGTAATGAACTCTAGAAAGTTTATAGCCTACAAGGATGTGTTTGAATCATTATACATTTTGTATAGGTTTTGTAAATAGGCCCTTTCAAGGTCCCTGGTAATTATCTCTAGGATATAGGTAATATTGGAAAAAAATATTACCTTAAACAACTTGATACTGAATTAATAATTAATTACTTTATCACAACGACTCAAATAAAATAAATGAACTTTATTTGAAATGAACAGAATTTTTCCACTAAACAATACTCCACTTTACCCCATTATTACCCCTAGGTAGTATGTGGAAAAAGGTAGCAACCTAATCTGAAAGCAAAGTGACAACAAAAAGGAAAATATAATGAAGTGCAAAGATGGTAATTCTACCTTGTAACAAAATTACCACCATAGGGCAACAAGGGATACCTTTCTTTCTAGGAAGTAAAATACCAAAAAACCTAAAACCTTAAAAGGTATTTGACTCTTTGAGGACTTTCCCACCTCTTTTCCAAGTCTCCTACCATCTGGCCCATGCTCCTATTGTCTATACCACACATGTATCAACCTATTAGTGATGAAAAAAAATAACAAATTAGACATGGGAATCCCAAGAAATATGTGCACCTTTTTATTACCATAGTGGAGAGGTTCATATTGCCATGTTTTCCCTTCACTCCATCAACACATAGATTTTTTTTTTAAAAACAACAAAAGAAAATTGGGTGGGCAAGAAGGGAAAAAGAACAAATAAGAAAAAAAAGATAATGTGGACATGAGCCTAGATAATTCACACTTAGAAAAGGGAAGAAAGAATTAAAGGAAGATAAAAAGGGAAAGGGGTCAATATACAAAATGGGCTTTAGAGAAAATAAATAAATAAATAAATGAAAGAAAACACAACAAAAAAAGTCCCCCACATTAAAGGGTGGGGGTTGCCTTATTCACCCCTCCCCACGGGTCATTGACCCTTAACTACCAATTCCTCGAAGGGCAACTAAAACACGTCCACTAAACTAATTGGAGGCATTTCCCCTCAAGAAATTCTTTTTATTTTATAGATAAATGACTAACCAACCTTCGCTTCTAAAAGGTTTTGGTTGACTTTCCACCTATCAACATAAATATTAACTATCTAGTGAATGTCACCTCCCAAGGGAGATCATAACAAAAACTATTACTAATAAAGACATTTACCAAATTGTCCATCTAATTAAACTAATGTCTAGGTTAAGGTAAGACTAACCCTAAGGTAATAGGTTTGTGTGGCAAATTTTGACAATTGTAACATAATCACATACAAATACATCTTTGCCTTGTGTAAATTTCATCAAGGGCATTAACAATTTCTAGTATGGGCAAAACACATGGTAGGCCCAAGATCATATTAATGTCACACAAATTCAATAAATTGACTTTAACTAATTCCATTGAGCCACAATCAGCTGCCATCTTAATAATTAACATCTCGTATTTTTTCCCAACATGCTTCAAAGGTTGCAATATGTTAATCCATTTTGTTTTCACATTAAAAAAACTTTGGGTCCCTTAGTTTTTACAATTTTCAACAAGCTTGGTGTTCACAATGGCATTTTGGGGAGTTCGAAAAGCACCCATACAATGATTAAAAAGGATTTTCCAATTTGGAAATTGTAAGCATTGTGGACAAGCTTTGCTTCACAAGGTTGGTTCTATGTGCCATATAATGGATCTCAATGAAGGTGTTTGTTTGGTCCTCATTAAAACAATAACTTGATATTTGACCCTTTGAAATGTGAAAGCACCATTAGTTCCTAGAGACATAAAATGTTTATTAATAATATGGTCTTGAAATCACCATACATCTTTAGGGGTAAAAACACTCTAGGGTAAATCAAACAAGTCATATGTGGAGTCCTTAATAATTTATTTTTGTAATGTATTTTGACAATACCAAAATTTGGATGCCTATGTTTGGAGCAAAATAATCATCTTTTCCAAAAGGTAACTAATAGTAGCCCTCCTAAACATCTTATGATATAACTTTTTTGAAAAAAATTAAATACATTTCACAAAAATTATTTTGAAAAGGACTTCACAAATTTCCTTAATTCTATGCCCTGAAAAGTTTTTAATACTTCCATGCCATAATGAAAATGGTTGGAAAATCCTATTTTGAATTGCTTATGACATCTTTGAATTTTGGATATTAATAAATGAATCCATTACTACAAACTATAACTATGATGAACATTTATAACCTTTTTTGTGTATTGTTACAAGATGAGGTATGCAATTTAAAAAGTCCCCCATTTGGTGTAAAACATTAATTTTCAAATGATTTCACAAATGTACATAATTAGATTACGTAATAATCATAAATATGAATCTTTTTTTCCTAAATTAAAAACCCATTGAATTTGGGAGAAATTATTATCCATAAGGGTGTAGGAAAAACAATCCTATTATATTATTTTATGGACATTCTTGTTTGTAATCACCCTTAGAATTTAAAAATTGACATTTTTGATGTTTGTGGTAATATCGCCCTCAACCAAGCGTTCAAGAATGAACAAAATAGGTGCACATTTAAAACCTATCACCACATAGCAATGGAAAAAAATCCAACTTTGATTGTTGATTATATTTATTTCATTTATAAAAATTGAGAAAAAATGGTTCTAAAAAATTGCCAAAATTGGTTCTTTAATGAAATCAACAGACCATGATGAAACTTTTAGCAATCTCCCAATTTAGTCATTCCAATTCTTGGATGGGTTATTAGGCACCTTTAGGAGAACAAAAAAAAATTACATTTGTTCATATTCTATCATGGGTTTACCTTGAAGAAAAATTCGGAAAACAAGTCCACATTCTCTTTACAACAACACCTACAAAAACTTGTTACACTAGAAAATCCTTCCCATTGGACACATAAAAATGATCATTGATTACATTTTGATTTGTTTTCAAAAATTGGTATTCCCTTGCTATTACCACATTTGCAATTAAAGTAGTCACCTTCCTTTGACCAACATGCTTCCATAAGGAATTTAATTTAAGCACTAGAAGTTTATTACACCCAAACTTTTGCATTTCATTTGTTGCACATTCCCATCAAAACTTACAACAAACATTGCTTAAGGCAACTTTACAACCCATGCATTTGGCAAACGACAATTCATTTCATACATTTTCCTTTGTTTCTTATTATTTTCCAAGTCAACTTCTACTTCTATTGGATCAAGAATCACATAATCAAGATCAACCTTAACGTTCTAGCTAGAACTATCATTAGGTGTAGAAATGAAAAGGATTTTACTAGAGAAAAAAAATTGTGCTGAAACCCTTGGGTAAACCTAATGGTGTGCAAATTATGGACATGAAGACAAGTGATAGAAATGATTGATAAACAAATTGATGCACTCAAGACTTAAGGATTCATGACCTAAATTTGGACTGTGTGGTGTGGATGCAAACTACAACACATGAAATTCAACATTTAGAAACACAATATATGGTGATGTGCTAACCATTGATTATAACTTGCGAGTTCACAATGAATAGTATGATACAAAATGCTTATTGAATAGAAAGTTGAAATATGAAGCTTGAGTTTGAGATCAATCCTTTAATCATATTCAAATAAAAATTTTGTAGATCCAAATTTTTTAAAATTTTGTATTTAGAATAAATTCAAACCTAGATTCCAACTTGTAGGTTCCAAAATGCAACAATGTAAGTACATTTGTGACTCATTGCAAGTTTCAAGCATCATGAACATTCAACAACTTGCAAGTAACAAAAGTTCGAAAATCGAATGGTAATTAATGTTCAACAAAAAAAAGAATCATAAACACATTGCACATAACTTGTTAAACCCTATTATGACACAACCATTATGAATTTAAGGAATTTTAAGTTCAAAACAAGTTAGGACTTAGGAGTGGTAGTTGCAAGTTGTAACTTGCTACTCCTCTTCAACATTGATGAAAATTGTTGGTGATGACTTGCCAAGGTATGTAAAGAGATGCAAAGAATTTGACAATGGAGATCAATGAAAATGAAGGTGACAAATTCTAAACCTGGTTAAAGATTTGGTGAATGCAAAAAACCTTGAACTTGCTATGGAGCAATCTAGCATGTTGGTTTTGCATGTAGGTGCCGTGCACGATGGCAACAAGTGCTGGTTTTTAATTGCCTCCCTTGCAAAGTCCTAACTTAGGAAATCATAATTGGATGAATTATTTTTAAAATTGTGTTTTTTTTTCAAACCTTAGAGGTAGCAACCCCCTTTGATCGATAAGGAATTGGTTAAATTTTCTACTAAAAACAACATTGGACAATCACATAAAATGTGGGTATGCTTTTAAGTTATAGGATGTTGTTATGCATATATCCTCCTTAAACCCAACAAAAAAAAACCCCCCACTAGCACACCAAATCAAAATAAACTTCAAATATGTATTGAAAAAATTCATAAAGTCATCCCACTTCTGGGCCCTCTTTCATCTCATAACCCCTCTTTTAATCCTTATGCAATGTTATCGGTAAAGTAATGAAATTTCATTAAGTAAAGGCATCAAATGTTAAAACTCAGGATTAGATGCACTTGATTTGAGTAGCAATACATGTGAGAGTAGTGAAAATGTAGAAGTAGTAGTGCAGGCGCTCAAGAAAAACAAAAAGATAGGGGACCAAACTAGTTTTTGCACCAAAATCAGTGCAAAATCCTGTTTGGCTCCCTGTTAATTTCGTTTGTAAAAAGTTCAGCCCATGTTAAATTTAGTGCCCTATCAGGATCAAACTGGCTGAATCGCCCCCTAACCATGGGACTTTACAAATAACTTTATTAGCCCAATAAAGTACAAAACATTTTTGTCTAAATATATATGAGATGGATAAAGTAATGAAAAAGTTACCAAAAACAAGTTTACCAACTTGACACAATAAACATTAATGATGGTTAGTTCTCACCTTTCTCAAATAATTTTTGGGGCTGGTTTTTGCAAATGTTTACAGACTGGCCTAATTATTGATGTATGTATATAATACCTGCTTTAATTTTCAACTTACCCAAACAAATAGAACCATTAGTTTTCAGTTACCATGGTTGTCATTAGTGAGAGAACAACTAAGAATCAAACTAGTTTTCAAAGTTAAGAGATTTTGAACTTAATATTTCCTAGAAAGAAACAAAGGTTTTAACCTCTAGATCATGACCTTTCATGTGTGTGATAGTTTCATAAATTTCTTTATTTAATTATGCCTGCTAATGTTTTTAAAGTTAAAGCCATCAACATGTGTAAACATTAGATTAAAAAGTTATATATTTTTTCTTCACATGAGAACTTGTAGTTTAGTGGTGAAGTCTTTTCACCTCCTCTACAAGATTGGGTTCAAGTCCTTGGGGAATTTTAGGCCTTTAGGGTTAAGAATCCCTAGTTGAAGAGTCACCTTCGATAAGGACTTTGCTCCACCCATGCTATAACTTTTTGAGAATCTTAGATGCACTTGGGTCTAGTGAGAACTGATGGGGTGGTTATTGATTTGGGTATCAGCTAATGTGAAACCCAATGGTTTTGAGTTAGAATCTAGGATTAGAAATTGATCATGTACTTGCCTTCTTTGTGATACTTGACAAATGCTAGGAAATATTAATGTTGGGAAGAACTTATAATTGAATCGAACAAGAATTTGGTTCAATTGAACTTGGAACTGGATTTTTTTTAAAGAATGACATTCAAAACTATGTTCTAAGCTTGGTTTGTTTGTGGAATTCAAATTAAAACCAAAATACTTCTAATTTAATATTTAGAACTAGAACTAGAATTCTTTTAATAAAATTTAAAACCTTTTAACATTAGTGAATACATATTTTGGAATAGGTTTGTGGTTATATCCATGCAAATGACTTAACATCCCAACACTAGTTTGGAAGACCTAATTACATCAAGCTCATGTAAAAGGATTTCCAATATTTCCTTAACTATGGAAAGTTGGCCCAGAAGATAATAAGGTCCCTTGACTCTTCAAGACATATTCCTAGACAAAGATGAATGTACAAATCCACATTCTATAAGCATTGATTGATTCTTAAAAGGCCCAACATTTTCACTTCACCCTATGAGGAACAAGTCATGGAACTAATGTGATGCATTGTACATTAAGGGAACCTTTGAGGATTGATCTAAATTTCATGATTTCATTATGTGAGAACTTTTCTCAAATATTACTCATGAAATTAGAAGAGTTTAATCATGCAAAATATCATTCATTTCAGGTGAACACTCATATATATTCCAATGACAATATTGAAGTTGGCGTAGGGGAAGGTTTTGCATAATTTGTTGTATGGTTTTCAACTTGATAATTTCACATCAATTTTTTTTCATATATATATTTTCGTATCATCACCTTTAAATTGCCACATGTGAAAATTGAATGTTGTTGTCCTCCCAAGCAACATCACACATATTTGAATTCAAAAGGTCACATCACATTGAATAAAAGATTAATCCTTTTAAAATCTTTTCTTTATGATTGATACGATTTCATGAAAAATTTATACAATCATGATTTTTTTTAAAATATTGTAAGACTCAGTGAACAAATAAAAGTATATTGATATTCCAACCTTATGTTAGTTCATCATCATTGGCAGTGCAGAGTAACTTGGAGCCCAAGTACTACTTAAAAGCAAAATTACATAAGCAGGTCACAAAGTTATCATAATTTTGCTAACTTTCTTACAAATACTGGTAATTGTAATAATTGTTTAGGTGCACATTGTATAATTGAATGACACATTCTTCTCCTATCAGTCCATTCCCTTGCATGACTAAGAGCTTAGATGCAGTTACACAAACTTTCCCCGCATAATAACAATGACCTATATTAGGTTACAGAAAATTTCATGTTTCTTCACAAGAAATCTTTTACTCTAGGTTGACCGGGAAATTGCACCTTGTAATAGGCGTTGAAAATACACTATGCAAGTCTGTTGAGCTCATTATGAGCACAACCATTACACATCTTTTGAAAATCTTTTACTCTAGGTTGACCAGGGAATTGCACCTTGTAAGAGGCCTTGAAAATACACTATGCAAGTCTGTTGAGCTCATTATGAGCACAACCATTACACATTTATGAAAATCTTTGAAAAAAAATTTCATTTTGATGTGATTTTTCCCAAAATTCAGGGAATTTTCCACAGAATTTTTTTTACATATGTATTTTCTGTAAAATGGCAAAAATTTGCCACAAACAAAATCACTGCTCTAGACTCTGGGGTGTTGGCATTCATGGGAAACATTCTCAAGGTTACCATGATGAGTAGGGTCTGGACTCTGGAGTCCAGACTCTGAGTCTTCAAGTCTTGGTCTTCAACTTGGTCTTCAAATGAAACATTTGGATACATCTTGTGTGCTGATGGTGCACATTAAAAGGTCCACCAGGTGGAAAGCACAAAGCCCATTAGAAGCATTGGGGGGATTGGGCTGGTCCTCTGCCTATGTCAGAAATCATTTTCCTGGATGCTTCGCTAGCTAGCTTCTTGAACAAGGGCAGAGTGTATGTACTATGGATTGCTTGTTCCTTACTTCAAGCAATTTTTTTTCTTTTTCGGTTTACTTGCACAACAAGTCCAAAGAATTATTACCGTCACAAGCTGCAATGTCTGTACAACAAAACTCAACATGACCCAATTCTAGAACAAGAAGGGGTGTGTCACACTGTGGCCTTGCCACGTACATTAAAAAGTATCTCAATGCAAAAGAAGAATCAGGGAAACTCAAATTTTATAATCATCCAAAAATCCTCTAAAAGAAACCCAAATCCTTCAAGGTATTATAACTCTATAACTAATCTCAAGTTTCAACACCAGCCAAAAATATCATCTTTCAAAAATACTCATATAAAAATAGACCTATTATTACCTAGGGGCCAAAATCCCTTAAGCTACTATACTCTATAATGAATCTAAACACAGTATTCTTGCCTTGGTAGGCAAGGCCAACAACTGATCATTTGTCATACTTACCAGCTGCTCAAATGCATGGTTGAAGCAATGTGCAGTCAATAAGATTTTGTGTCAATCCAGCACCCACCAGTGGACACCCATTCCGACACAACTCAGGTCCACAATGGGTTCCACCTTGGTAAAGCTATACTGTAAATCCTTTGTCTCCTGGGGACACTCTACCTATGTAACTACCAGGGTTGGTCTGGTATATAGGGTCAGAGACCGATATAAATACTTGTATCAACACTGGTATCAAATACGAGACCAGTTTCTTTATGACCTAAGTCTGGTACCAGTTCAATACCAGCACCAGCTGCAAGGGACTTGATGTAACACCAGTCTATATACCAGGCTGGTATCAAAATAAGGTTATACCAGGCCAACACTGCTAACAACCTATGTAAGTTAAATAGGCAATAGTTAATAGGAAATGTAAATTGTTACTATGTAGGTAGCTAGTAATTTGGTGAGCTACTTGGTGACTTCTAGGTAGGTAAATGTGTCCATAGCTAACCACTATGGACTAGGTAACCAGTGAGAGCCGTCCGGTTACTGAAAAGAATCAAGCTGTGGAGGTGATGAGACTATTTCCATTAACCAGGCAGCTCAAGTCAGTTACCATACGTAATTTTGGCTGTCATAAGGATCAAGACACACCCTTTTCATCCATGTAGGAGTGGTTTTGAAACGTTCATCCATGTAACAAAAGGGTTATCCTAGCATTGGGCCAATAAGAGGCAAGGGTGTTACCTAGTGCTAACTAGTAGGTTGCTAACAAAATGAAGGTCACACAGGTTATGGCTTGTTTATCATGGTGTGACATCCAATCAGGTTGTTGAGACCCTCGCAAACAGCTAGTTAGGGTTACAGAACAGGAATATATGGGAAGAAGTGTGCATAGTGTACACCATCCATCTGCTTAGTGCCCTGGGGTGGGTGGGTAGCCTACATATATTGTTGGACTTGGTATGATATTGTAGATGGTTGGACTTGGTGCTGGTTCACTCTAACCGGAGTCAATGCACCAAGTACCTAATAAGCTTGTAAACGATGCACCGTATGATGTCAGGCATAAAACTGTGCCTGGACCATGGAAGAAAAGCCAAGATAGTTGTTCCTTGGGTGTTAAGGATCTTGTAGAATCCTCTTGTAGAGGAGGATTAATAACTCCACTCTGCCTGCTGATGATGCCTCAGGCATTGACAACATACGACCTTTTGTTATACAATATTATATATCATACATGTGCTTTTTTTTTGTGTGTGGGAGTTCCTTTGGGTCTCATGTCCCCGAAGCTCATTTTCTTGCAACTTTCCTCCTCAAATTGACCATGATTGCTTCAAGTCCACCCATCTACCCACTGTTTGTGAATGTACCCCATCTGTTCCGACACGACTGACTTATCTCTATTGATATATCTGCTGTACTATGATCACAGCTCTTGTTTAATGGTCACAAAATATATAAAAGAAGACCCAAAAACAGATAGATGAAAATCATCAATCACAATTGCTTTTCCTTTTTATCTTCTTTTCCCCTTGTCTCATTTTTCCAATGTTGGGTGGTTATGAGGAATTGACCCTTGACAATTATCAGGCTTGTTCAAAGGGCTCATAGCCACCAATTCTATTGAATTTTTTTTTAAAGAATTGGCTTCTGATTTTGTTTTTAAACATAATTCTCAAAAAATTAAAAAAATCAAATAGCTACCATAGGTTATTCAAGGGGTTGGAAATAACTGGAATTGGTGGTTCTTTCATTTTGATTTTTTTTTCTCACAAAACAACTAGATTTGTGGTTCTCTAGCTATCTAGAAATCTGGAATGTTTGACGGTTAATGACCTGCCCAATAGTGGTCCTCACAGTGGTCAAGACTAATGTGGGGCAAATACCCAGTTTGGTGGGTTAGAAGTTTCACCCCATTTTGGTTTCCCTTTTGGTTCTCATTTGTAAAAACCAAACTGGAAGTGAAACCAAAACTGAAATCAAAATTTTGATGAACTCGACTCAGAACCAGGTTCCCTTTTGTATTTATGTGTGGAACCAGAACTGGAACTGAGACATATGGTTTTGGAAAAAGAGTGACCAAAACCGACAGTTAACTGGTCACTAACCATTGGTTCCAGTCTAGGTTAGTAAAAGAAAATTAATAACTAGTAGATCATATCATCAATTACATGTCTTTGGATATGTAATTTGGGGTTTATGATTATTGTTTAAGATTTAAGTTAATGTATGTCTTTTTGTTTTATAAGTTTAAGTTATTTAGTATGTATCCTCATTGTTGAATAAACAAGAATGAAATAACGGGCAGGAGTTTTTGGGCAGTATGGAACAGGTGGAGGGCTGGCCGAGCACACTTGCCACCGATGGTAAAGGAAGATTTTGCGTTTTAGGGCTCTCCATCCATGCTGATGTATGCCAACTTGGTGGGGTTGGTCAAAAAGAAGGTCATTTACACCTTTATGTGCACGGGGCAAGAATCCCATCACAATTTCTTCTCCATGCTAGTGATTCCTAGAGACACCCATGCAACACACTAGTATGTGAACCCTAGAGATACCATCCATCTTATGTGAACCCTAGAGACACCATCCACCTTCATCCATTTTTGCCAACTATTTTGAACATTGGATTTGAAATATTCCTTTGGTGTGTGGAGGCACAACACCATCCCAAAGTCATCATTCCCAGTTTCCCAGCAAAATATGCACATTCCTTAGCATGTACACTGACCTAAAATTGTTCAAATTTAAGCTTTGAAGATTATCGCTAGATGATGGCCTTAAGTTTTAGGTCAGACTTACTGGATGATCACCTTAACTTTGGGGTCGAACTTCAGCATTTGAATCACCTTCTACTACTTTTATTTGAACATTATTAGACTGAGGTTTGAGGGATGAAAACATGTTTAAATTGAGTGATCTTGGTATTGTCAAGAAAAAAACCCAATGAGACATATATGATGTGAACTCATATAACCATAAAATGTACAAATGTTTTTCAATAATTATAAGGATTTGGGAGGTTGTCACATAAATCATCAAAAAGACTTCTAACCATTTAGAATATAATGGGGGAAAACAAACCATGTCCAATCATGACATGACCTTGAAAGTTTTCATTGAGGTCCATAAAGTATTGGTGTCAAAATGTTCAAACCAAATAAAGGGTTTGGGGGGTTGTTAACCCTCAAAATCAAAGTGTTTCAATTTCAAGAAAGGACTTTGATAGTCTCAAAATTTTGCCCATTTCAATGTAGACATTTGGACATGCAAAAAGTATATTACAAGATCAAGTGATACCTCCCCTAGAACCTCATATCAAGGTTGAACATGTGTGAGCTTGTGACATGAGTCTATAATCCAATTTCAATTGGAAACTACAATAATCATGTTCTTTGTTTGAATGGACAATTGTGGTAACCAAAAAGTGCAGGTGAAGTGTGCCACTTTGTAGAAATCATTTTAAAACTCTTGCACTCTCGTCCTAATCACAAGGTGCTTGGGAGATTGCCCAAGTTTTGGAGATTTTGGTTGTTGCTAGGATTCCATAGTTTACCACCGACATCACTTGACAAGTCAAATGGTGTGTCAATTTTAAACATATCAAAAAAGTTAATAAGATGTATAACCCACCTAGCATCTAGCCATGACAAGCTAATCATGAATTTGTCTAAGACATGTCGTCTCAAAAACATTATTCACAATCAGTATGCAATCCAAGGTGGTCCCCTTTGAGATCAAGTCATAAACAAAAAAGTAGGGAAAATTTCTATAAATCAATCCCCAAGAAGAACCTGAAATTAGTTCCAAAAGATCATGGTGCAATGCCACACATGCATATGCCTCACAAAAGAATCTGTCTTCATTACATTACAAAACTAAAAGATGGAATATACAAGTTTAATTGAAGGTGTTAGTGTGATGGATAGTGTGCCAAATCACAACAATACATTAAACCCTTGAACATTGATGGACATAGTAGCTTTCAAGGAAATCTTGAATCCTAATCTAACAAGTTTTTCCAGAATCAGTTCAATTTCTTAGGAATCCATGCTGAGTGGTATTTTTTGGCATATAGCCCTAGTGGAAATATGCCAATGTAACCGCATGTATGTTGGCCCTTGTATGGTGAGCTCTTAGGTGAGTATGGAGGGAAATTACATTTCGTTACATCTTGTAATTTCCCTTTGTACACATTTTAAAAATGTAATTTCCTTCTGTACCCATGAAGGATCCCTCCTTGCTATCAATGAAGCATTGCTGACCATGCTGAAGAATCTAGCCATCAGGCTTTATGCCAGATAAGGCCCTCGGAATGAGGGCCTCTTGAAATTCCAGTTCACCCAAGGTGATAATGGGCCCTTATTTTGGGAACACCCCCTCCTGTGGGGCCTTACCTAACCTATCACAAAATTCTAGGTGCCATGGAAAGTGGCTTGAAATTTGTATTCCAAACTAAAATGGTGAAAGAACAAGACACAAGAACAACATAATAGATATGATAGAACAACATAATCATGAATTGCAGTTTATATATCTCATTATAATACTACTAACTGCCTGGCTAAAGTGGTCAGCCAGAATCCTGATGAGCTTCCGAGTGAAGCAAAGGAGGCTGAAAGTAGTCCTCGGAGTAGGTGAAACTCTCTGAAGCTCTTAAAACTTTCAGGTAACGGTGTTGAAAAAAGGGTATGAAACCCACCTTTTTAAAGGCTGAAATGCCTATAATGTAGGGAAGGTTTTGAACCATGCCAACAACAACGCTTCACACTGGTGACTGGCACCACAAATACTTGGCGCACAGTGCAGTTAATGCATCAATGCAGTCACTCCTGCTTCTTTCTATCCATAAATATGTGATACCGTGCATCTCGGAATGGAATGATTCATCAAAACCTAAACCCTAAACCCCAAATGCACACCCAATATGTATCATCCTCAGCATATTGGTATGAATCAGGTGGGCAATAATTGTTGGTTATGCATCAGGGTAGGTTATCAAATAACTTGTTGAAAACCATCAGTTAACCTGCTGGTTATGCACTGGTTATTAGCTGGGATTTTTTTTAAAAAATATTTATAATAAAATATAATTTTAAAAATGAGTGTTTAGAGATTGATGACCTACCTGGATGATAATCAGGTCATCCACGTAGGTTATTAGATTTTGAAAATTCAATACCAGGCAATATTATCGGGTAAAAACTTCAATAACTGGCCAACACTGGCACCTACAAACCCTACCCATTTGTTGCTTCTAAGGAAATATTGAATTTAAACCCTAAAACCCACCAATCAGCATTGCTGCAAGTCTGATCAAATTCAAGCTTTTGTGAAAGAGTATTAGTATATAGGCCAATTCCTGGTATGAAACCTGGTATTAATATTGGTACCAAGGACCCTAGAAGGCTCCAATGATATCAGGCAATACCACCCTTGTGGCAGTACTTGAGGTAATAGCTACCAACCTTGTCTCAGGTTTGTCCCAATTTAAAACTATATGCTTGCCTCATACCAGCCAAAAAGCAGTCTTGGACCCAATACTAGAACCACACTGGTATGTTGAAAAGTCCATACTGGAGCAGCACTGGTGTGACCTTGAACCACCACCTCTTCTCTTTACCTGGACCATCTCTAGCATGACGAGACCATTGCAACAACAGTCGAGCAAGATGGTTTGGGTCTTGTCTCAACTTTGAACCAGGTCTGAGCTAGGGTCTAGTATTTTGGATTCTTACACTATGGCTTGTCTTTGATTCACAGCCCAATTTTTTTGCCTGCACAAAATGATGAAATTGCCTCTTGCACAAAAAACATAATAGATATATGGCCAAGAACATCAGAGACAAATAAAACTTTGTATTACCCAGAAATAGGGTGGCTTGAACCTCATCCTGAGTTGACACCCCTCATCCAGGCCCATACAGAGCAGAGATGTTAATAAGATCATCCAAACTCTGTCTGTCAATAATATTCAAAGAAGATTTGAGGGGCGAGGTGCTGCCACTTCAATTTTACCCACTTCTCCTTACAAACATGTTCTAGAAATCCATTTGGATTTTCCTTTGCATTATTCATCCATAATTCCCAGTTCACAGAGCTTGCAACTTCAGTAAAGGAAACTGTTAATCGAACATACAGACTCTACCATTACATTCTCCCATAGTTGTAAATGCGGTCAGAACAAGAGTACTGCTGCATTTTCTTCCCTTGGTCTGCCCTTTGCCCCATTTTTTTTCACCTTGTCATATTTTGCACCCATATAACCTCTGATGTTACCAGTACCGAGGGGCACATAACATGCCAGGTAGCATTTGCCAAAGGGTCTTGTAGCATGTTACATACCCCTTAGCACCCATAACATGCCCAAAAACATGTATAACATGGACCCTAAACATGTTTAAAAAACCCGAGGTAAAACAAATGGGGCAAAGGGCAAACTGGGGGAAAAAAAAGCTGTAACAGTACTCTTGTACTGACTGTATTAAAGACTATGGGCAAATGTGATGTTAGCAACACAAAGGCACAGCTGATCATGCTCGATTCCCGTATACATGCCCCTCTGCACCTCAGAGACATAATATGCATTATCGAGCAATTTGTCATAGTTGATTGCAATTGCCAGCAAATTCACAGTTCCCAAAACATATGTTGTGCAGCCCTTTTTTTTAACTGGCAAAAGTTTTGCCAAAAAGAGAAAAGAAAATTCAAATATTTGAAAATGAAGTGAGAGATTGGAGGTCTTCCATCTCTGAAAGGAAGAAAACTTTAAAGAATCACCGGATTCCTATAGTTGGTTCTCAATGTGTAGCCATAAATATAAAAGGTTGACAAAAACTTTTGTACTTCATATCTAGCTTATAGCCAGATCTGGCTAAATTATCTTCTTGTAGATTATTGTCATTTTTTCTACATCTTCCTATCGACGACCTGCCACTTAGGCGACATTAAACGAATTCCTAAAACAAACACTGATGTTGTGAGATTCTCAGGATGTGTGGACTTGAAGGGACTGATTCATCACCGCCAACATCCAAGGCTTGAATTCTGCACAAAAACCAAATTCAGTACCACCCAAAAGTTTGAGGAACTGCCATGCGATGTCCCATGTTGAAAGACAAAAACATGTTTTGTGACAAGTGGCCTTGAAGTGGTTAGTAATTCGAGTTATGAAAAGTGGGAAGTTGTGAAAAATTGGGAGACACAAGCACCTTTTGCCGAGATCTGGGCCTATTAAGAGGCAACATTATCGGGACAAGTTCATTACCTATCAATAGAATCAGCATGCTTTAAACTCTTGGCTGAGGTTCAATGCACATGCACACAATCTAAAGTTGTCCTACTCTTCATTGGGAAAGTGAATTGGGCAGTGCAATATTAGAGTATTGTGCTTAAAATTTGTTTGTCCACGCTTTCAACCCTAGCCTACCACATAGTGGAGTGAAGAGCTTTATAGGTTCTCATCACTTTGCAAATGAGTTCGCTTCATGGTACTGGTTTTGTTTGCAAATGAATGAACACGTAGTTGTATAACTGGCCACTTACTTTTTGTGTGGTACGTGCATGACAATTGGGAGCTCGGGGCTTCTTCACATTGGTCATCTAGGTGCATGAAAGAGGAAGTAATATTGCAACTTGCAAGTAGGAGCGCTTCATTCTAGAGGACCTTCATCGTAGGGTGAACCCTCTTATGAACATGAAAATTTGTTTATTTGGGATGGTTCTGAGGTCAAGTTTTAGGTTAATCTAGGTTTTAGGCCTCTAATTAAGTGAGTTGCATCATACAAATCACATATCAAATCTTGTGAAGTAAACTATATTCTTTTGTCAACTAGCAACCAGAGAGCAACATTATCAATATGAAAATGCAAGGAGAAAAGGAAATAAGCATTACTAGATATCATTGTTTTCAAAAACAAATTGGTGAAGGTTTAAAAACTTGGTAGAAGTTTTTCTTCAACATAATGAGATAAATGCACAACGGATTTTGGCAGGGAAATTTTCTCAACGTCGGATTCTCTTGAAAAGAACACATGTCCTCCTTTGTCACCCTAGGTGGCTTCGTCTACCTCAAAATTTCCAAACTCACAAGGAGTGAAAAGTGAGAAAGAAAAAAAACTCAAAGTGAGGGAGTGCCAAGTGAAAAAAACCCAAATTACAATTTCATAAACCCTATACCTGCACCTAAGACTTGGCCCCAAGCAAAAACATTTTTGACCCATCAAGCTAGGTCTTTTTACAATATCAAGTTGATTCTAGGTTTTTCAAAGTTTGGCTATGAAAATTAAACATGAGGTTGTCACATCATTCATTCTAAAATAGCCATAAATTCATTCAAATATTTCATCGCTTTAGGATCATTCATTCAAAATGTATGCAAAGATCTAAGTATACCATTAACATATTCAATTGGTTCAAAATGTTAAAAGTTGCAAACTATATATAAGGGAATAGATTGAAAATTTATTCACATCTAAAAATTATGCATTTTGATATTTTATTCTGAATGTAAATTGACCTTTGTAAATATTCAGCTATCCAAAAGATTATGAAATCTCTGCACAAACCTCTCATTGAAACATGTTCTATTTTTGTCACATATTGATGTTCATTGGTGACCATTCCTTGATGTGAATCAAATATGAAACTTGAATTTAATTTTTGAATGTGACATTGTCAAAAAAAAATTATATTCAATAATAAACATTGATTTAAATGTGCCATGTTATTTTGCTTCACTTGAAGAAATGATAATTGATTATCCAATAAGATATAAAAAAATTTAAAAATATTTATTTCATATTCATATGTTAAAACTAAACAAAGGTCATATGAATGTAATACATGTTTAAATGATGAATCAACAAAATTTGACACAAATGTTTCCATTATATGAACTTCAATTAAATGGATGTGTATAAACAAAATCAACTTCACCCACCAACACACACACACACATGCACACAATGACACACAAAATATTTATACAACACACATGCACCCCCACATTCAAAAAGAGATCAAATCAATGACTCATTGTAAGACTATTACATTGAGAAAAAATTCATTGGAAAACTATTTTAAATGTCCAAACAAATGAATTCACTTACATTAAAAAAAAAATTCATATAAAACTACTAACATTGAAAATTTGATTGACATATAAAACAATTTTGCATGTAAAACTACGAAAAATGGCTTTCCAATAAAAGTTGTTCAAACCAAAAATGTGATATAAAGAGTTTCTACATGTATGTGTTATTTGTATACAACATGCAACTATAAAAAGGTTATACAAAAAACTATGAACAACATAAAAAATATTTAAATGGTTTTTTTAGTTTAGAATAGACTTTAGTTCATCAAAGTGAAGCTTATGTTTCACATCATCATTAGGAACAACTACCAAAAGAGCAACAAAATCTTCACCATGCAAATTGGTTTTTTTTTGGGATAAATCCTTGAATGTTTTTTTGAAAACCAACAAGGGTGCAACATGGTTAAAGCCTTGTGATATTATTTCCAATTTCACTCGATATTTATCCCATATGCTTTACCCAAAGATAAATTTTCATCAACTATATAACTACTTCATTTTCTTGGCTTCAACATAAACTATTCATTGTGTATTATGTTTTTTATCCTTCATTTTTCTTTTTTTTTAACAATATGTTTATCATATTTTGATTATTGTCAAGAGTGTTTTGCTTAATCTTTTCTTGAATGTTTTCCTCATATTTTTGAAAATAACATTGAGTAATATGAGTTTTTTGAGTGGAAATTAGATAGCCTTTTGATGGGAAAAAAATAGATTTTTTTTTCCAAGCAATGAAAAGAATCAAGTGGTGCCACCTTATTGCATCTTGAAATTGTTGGCCATAACAAGAACATCTTGGTCAAATTCACATTCTCCATTTATAATCATCAACTTTTTCTCACCCTTGCTATCCCTTCCTCCCTTTACACCAATATTGATGACAATAATGGTAGCAAAACTACAACTCTAAATAGAACTTCTAAATACCCTGATGGAATATGTGTGTAAAAACATAAGAACCTACTTAAGTTGGAATCCAAAAATTGACAACTTAATGGTTGTTGACTTAATTATAATGACAACATGCATGTCACCTTTCACAAAAAAATTTGTCGATTTTATCTCAATGCCGAAGTTTTCAATCCTCACAAACATGTGTGTTTGTAAATTTACACATGCATTTCTATACAAGGGGATTTCATTTTCAAAGTGATTCGGATCAAAGCTATACTGTTTTGCAAATAACAATTTAAATATTCATAGCCTAGATCTTTTATGCTCCTATTTGTAATTCAATTAAAAGTGCCATTATATTTATTGAACACCTTTGCTTTAAACACAACATTTATAATTCCAAAATTCAAATCGTCCATTGCAACAATTGATTGACCTTCCTTCATTGCAATAATAAACATTGTGCAAAATTTTTAAAATAAAATTTACTAAAAATGAATTGGATAACAAACAAGTGAAGTAGCACAACAAATGCACTTGGCAAAACACATATTTGAAAAAGCACACATTTGCACAAAGAAATCAAAAAAACAATAATGTAAAATGAAAGTTTAAGCCACACACAATGTTCAATGGAAAGAAAAAGAAAGACAACAAACATCCAATATTGTTTCAAGCATGGGACAAAACACCTAAACCCTAAACATTTTACTATTTTTTTATTTGATTTTAATTAATTTTTTCTATCTTCAACTACAACTTAATTTTTTTAAATATTATACATGACTTGAAAACTAAATAATGGTCTAACAATGAAAAATATATCAATACTTTCGTCGTCCCATGAGTTTTAACCATGCACCTTGTGGTTCACACTCGAATCTTAAATGTCTCAATCCCAAGTTTGGGATATTACACATAAACCTTAAACCTTTCATTATCATTTCCATTGTTTAAAACCATTCTTGTTATTTCATTTAAATATATTAAATATTGGTTAAACATCACCTTTTTTATCATTTGCATCAAAATTTTGATCATGCAAAAAAATAAATATTTTATTTTATTTCATTTTAGATTAGATGCATGAAGTTTTTAATTGCAAACGAGTTTTTGGTTGTTTTATTTTTCTATTCAAAATTAGGGATTTTTTTAGGGTGAAATTTTGCCATGGTGCCAAAAAAAAATGAGACATTGATTTGTACAAAGCATGTTTTTGGAGAAAATCCCCCTAATCAAAAAAAAAAAAAAAAAAAAAAAGAGAGAAAGAAAGAAAGAAAGAAAGAAAGAAAGAAAGAAAGAAAGAAAGAAAGAAAGAAAGAAAGAAAGAAAGAAAGAAAGAAAGAAAGAAAGAAA